>Ga0180432_10000224_pt1 | contig 90476 bp, 96 predicted proteins | sample SS_ome_10_FD_132414 | JGI IMG/M metagenome (GOLD analysis project Ga0180432, IMG submission 132414) | Hypersaline lake sediment archaeal communities from the Salton Sea, California, USA - SS_1_MS_2 metaG | ecosystem: Environmental > Aquatic > Non-marine Saline and Alkaline > Hypersaline >... | reverse complement strand
TGATGGACTTCCACGATTTGGTAAAGTCATTGCTATTAGAGACTATGAATAAACATACAAATATTCTTTTTTTAATGCGATTATATTTTAAACAAAAGGTTCTGATAAATATTAAAGGCACAATTGTAATGGAAATTCAAACAGTTACACAAAGAGACAGGGAATTGCTTCAAATTTTAGAATTAAATGAAGAAGACCTATCTCTGAATAATTTGCGAAAGGCTTATAAAAGCAAGGCAAAAGAATATCATCCTGATAAAAATAATGGTTCTGAAGAAAGTGAAGCTAAATTTAAGGAAATTTCTGAAGCATATTCTGAATTATTAACCAAATTTGATAAAGATTCTATAAAGGATCTTCTTCATGAAGAAGACATTGATGATTTTGATTTGTTTCTTTATGAAATTATTGGTGAATCAGATCATGATTTCGACAAGATGTCTCAAAATTTAATGGAGAAAATTAAGGGTTCTTATAATCAAGTCTTTACACAAATGTCAGTGGTTCTTGATCCTGATGCAATGTTTGCGAATTTTGTGAATGATATGATAACTTCACCTGACAACGGTATCGAGATTCTTAGTGATTCTGAGAAGTCAGAAAAAATCAAAACTATTGAAGCACCTTTACCCAAGAAAAAGAAGAAAAAGAAAAAACATCATAAGAAGGAACAAGAACCTGAACCCGTACCTGTACAAAAGAAGGAACCTACACAAGAACCAAAACATACACCCGTACCCATACAAAAAAAGGAACAAGAAACTGTAACAGTACCTATACAACCTACACAAGAACCAAAACCTACACCAGTACCTGTACAAAAGAACGAACAAGAACCTTTACAATTATTTACAAATAAAATTATAAAAACTAAAGAAACACCAATAGATCCAATTGATACAATCAATCAATCTACACAAAATTATGAATACTATGAAGAAGAAGATTACTATGAAGAGCAAAGAAACAACGAATCATTATTTCCAGAACCTGTTGAAGAATTGGTAATTGCAAAATCAGGAAAAATGAAGGATAAAATTATTAATCGAGAACAAGTAGAGGCAATTAAACAAGAAGATAAGTGGACTGATGAAGAAGATATTATTTCTGCAAGTGAAGTTGAATATAATTATTCAAGTGACACCATGAAAAAACCAAAACGCCAACAGAAACCAAAAAGAGTTAGAAATAGTAGATTAAAAGAACAAACCAGGGACCGCGAGGACCGCCAGAACCGTCGTCCAATTAAAAGATACCGTCAGGACCGTCAGGACCACAGTGACGACTATGAATCTTACGAAGAAGATCGTCGACAAATTTATCCAAAGAAACGATACCGTCAGGACCGCCAGGACAGTCCCCCAAGACACAATTTTAGAAAAAAACAAGTATTGAAACCTGGATTTGTTCAAGTTGACACTTCAGATAATGATAACAATAGAATTGTAAAATTCAAACCACCATCAAGAAGCAAACCTAGAGATCATCCACATATTTCTTGTCGCATCCCTGTCTCACTTGAAGATCTTTATTACAATAATGAGAAAGTCATTAGTATCAAGGCAAGACGCAACAATGAATTCGTTATTCATGACTACGTCATTAAACCAGCGCTAAGACGTAGAGTTTGGGAAGGACAAGGTGATCAATTCCCAGGACAAGAATCTGCTGGTGATCTTGTGATTCAAACAGAACTCGAACCAACAAAGGATTACTACATTCAAGGTGAATATGATCTTGTTAAAATCCATAAAATGAGTCTCTATGAATATATCTATGATGATGAAGTAAATGTAGAGTTTATGGGAGAACAGATTCAAATTAATCGTGCACTTGATATTCAAACAAAAGAACTAGTCACAATTGGATATCCTTCTAATACTTTTGTATATCCTAATAAAGGACTCATCAAAGAAAATGGTGAAAGAGGTAATCTAATTATTAAACTTACTGCTTTACTTCGTTCAGACACGTGTGTGGAAATCCACGACTTACTTGCAGAATATTTCCCACCACTTGTTAGAAGGAATAGTCCACAAAGAAAGCGTATTACATTCAAACATTCAAGACGCTAAATAAAAAATAGATTATATAGTTATTTTTTTCTTTTTTTCATCTAATAAATAAATGAGTCAACTACCAGCAGCAAAACTTGGTGAATGTGAAATTATTGATGAACCATGTGAAGGAAAAGATCTTATATTTGAGGATATTCCGCCATTAAAAAGTTATAAAATCAAATGCAAATATCCAGATGGTGAAGAATTAACAGATGGATGTATGAGTATTGATGATTTATATAAACTATTTTTAGATAATGAAGAAGAAATTAATTCCAGAAGCTATTCAGGAAACCGTCCAGTATTCAAAAATCCATATAATCGTTTCCCTTTCTCCGAAACTACTAAAAATAAATTAAGAAATAAAGAATTTTCTATAACAAAAAGAGATTCAAAATTAATAGATGATTTTATTAATAGTTTTTGTGATAAATTGAATCCAGAAAATATGGATATAAAAGACCGAAGTCAAGAAATAATTAAAAGTTTAACTAAAAATGATATATTACATTTGATTGTTAAAGACACAGAATTATCAATAAGACATAAAGAAATGTTAATAGAGTGTTTAGGTAAATACTTAGATCTAAATAAAAGAATTGAACCAAGAAACAGTACAATATTATATGAAATTATTTCTAAAGGAATAACTCCTGAATTACTTAAAATCTTAATTGAATCCAATGATAAAATTGATCTTAATATTCGAAACCCAAGTGGAGAAACTCCGTTATTTCTACCAAGTATAAAAAATGATATAGAATCTGTTAAAGTACTAGTAGATGCTGGAGCTAAAATAGATATAGAAGATTATAATGGTGGAACCCCTATGATGTATGCGAGTGAATACGGTTACGTGGACGTTGTTAAGTTTTTAGTTGAAAAGGGTGCTAATGTTAATAAAAAAACTAAATTTGGCGAGACAGCTTTAACATTGAATATTGGATTTGTTAAAAGAGATAAAGAAATTGTTAAAATCTTACTTGACGCCGGTGCTGATCCCAATATCGTTTATGTTAACAGTATGACACCTTTATTATATGCAGCCTCCAGTAATGATAATGACATTGTTGAACTCTTAGTTGATGCTGGCGCTGATGTTAATGCTAAAAATAGGGATGGTACAAATGCATTTATGTATGGAACTCCAGATATTCTCAATATCCTCGCTAAGGGTAATATAGACATTAATTTTAAGGATGAAGAAGGTAAAACATACCTACATTTAGCTGCCGAAAGAGGATTAGTGCCAGCTGTTGAACTCTTACTTGAAAAAGGTGCTAATCCTGATATTAAAGATTATGGAAAAACACCAGATTATTATTCTACACAAAACGGTTACACAGATATTACTGATATGATTAAACGTGCTCAAAAAGAAAAGAATAAGTATAATTTCGCAACCCTTGATACTAAAAAAATAAAAGATATTAAAAAAGGTGGCGGATCACATTACGTAACTCATAACAACAAAAAATACAAAGTCTACAGAGGACAACGTGGTGGAACTTATATCAATGTAAGAGGTAACAAAAAATATATATAAATAGTTTATTTTCCAAAAGTTTGCTGAATACTGCCTTGTTTTCCTGCTTCTGCTACTTCCTTTGTGAGTTGACGTTGTGCTGCAATTTCTGCTTGCATATTCTTAATTGTGGTTTCGAGTGATTTAATTTCCTTTTGTTGTTGTTCTGATACAGCCTTCAGTTGAGCAGTTTCAGCTTTATGTTCTAATTGACAATTTTTTACTGCAGAATTTAATGCTATTTTTGCATTAGCTCTTTCTTCATTCTTAATTTTTTCCATTTCTTCTTCACGACCTTGATGTAATTGTGCTAATTCGCTTTGCAATATTTCTAATTTTGCTGATTCAATTGGCTCTTCTCCGGTTTCTTCAAGAATTTTGATAGCACTATCTCGCTGATATTCCGCAACAAATTGATCTGTTTCAATCTGTTTATCCTTTTTAATTTTCATATAATTTTGTTCTAATTCCGCTAATTCAGTCTTTTTTGTCTCTATTGCTAAGTCTAATTTGCTTAATGTTTCAGCCTGAAATTGTTTAAGATCATCTACACTTTTGATTAATGCTTCTTCTTTGGCGACAATGCTACTAATTGCTTCGGCGAGCGTCAAACGCTCTGATTTAACAGAACTAGCGGTTTTTCTCGACATATGTATTATTTAACTTTTCTTTTTTAAGTTTATTTAAAACGCAATCTTGGTATAAGAGTAATGGAGACACACAAAAAATTCAGTCTTACCAAGAAAAATTTCAATGAACTTAAAAAAGAAAAGTTAAATAAGCTATTTAAAATTTGTCTCAAAGAACGTATAACTCTTGCAACACTTTTTATGACATCCCATATATGTTATAGAATATATAATGAAGAACTTTTTGATGATCCTGAATTAGATTGGGATATAATTTTCCTTATTGTATTTTGGATTAGTACTAAATTCATAATTTGTGAAAAATATTACACTGTTTACATAGTTTATGATAATGCAGACATTAAATACGATATTGATGGTATAAAATCGGTTGAAATTGCTATACTACAAGCATTAGACTACAATCTTGGACATAATAAAATATGGAAGAATGCTGTTCCTGAAAATGAATTTCCTGATTACATATGGTTTGATTAATCCAAAAAAAATGTTTTATATAGTGTTTTTGAATAATCAATCCAAAAAATCATTGTTAAAAAAGTTTTTATCTTTGATATTCACATCCATTATAATACTTACTCAACGACAATTCTCGCTTGTTAACACGAGTATACATCGGATTTTGGATTTGAACAGTATTAGTAGCTTTTTGAACCCAATTCTGGTAACCAAATTGGAAGTTCAAGTTCTTGTAAATCCTTTTTTCTAGTTCTTCTAAACAATAGGCATTCATAATATTGAAATTCTTTGTAATATCACCAGTTTGACACATATCACAAGAAAGATCATTGTAAACCTGCATCATAAACAATTTAGTCGGCTTGTATGGTTGAAGTCCTAGCGGGATATTGTATTTTTTCTTGAAAATTCCACTAATGCTATGACGAATAAATTCAATATTTTTGTGACTAAAATAAGCCCTACTTAATGGAGTAGACTCCATCTGGAAAAGCTGGTCATAAGAGTTGGTATCGAGCGGTTCAGCAGTGACAGAACCCGGTTCCTTATTTCCACCCCAACCATCGTAGTCTGCCATTCCATTCGGCAATCCATCGTATTCATTGTTCCATTCACCATACTTCATTCCTGTAGCAGGATTCCATGTGTTAGCTTCTTTCTTAGCTTTAGCAAATCGCTTATATTTCTTACCAAATGACTTTCCACCAGTCATACTGCGAAATCCACTAGGATTTACTGGTGCATAAGGAGTTTGTCTATTTCCAGTATATGCTTCTTTACCACGTGTAACACCAGGTCTTTCAGCCATCTTTTCATACATTTCACTGACTGTAATAGGTCCCATGGTGCTTCTGATCTTGCGAAATTCTTTATATGTCTTTGGAAATTCGAACTGTTGACCCTTATTGAAAACTCTGAATGTGTTAACACGGTTGTCCGTGCTTGAAGAATAAGACATTCCTTTATTAATACTCAATGTAAAAAAATATACTACTTTTTGTCATTTATTCATTCCTTAGCTGCATCACCAGCTAATTTATCACTAATCATATTTCCAAACCAATCCATCCATTCTTCACTTTCCTTGTTCTTTGGCTCTTTCTGATGTCCTCTCATATGTTGAAACCTAACAACATAAGGAAAGGATTCCATTAAAGCATCCATTCTCAACAAAAGATCTTTATTTTCTGGCACTTTACCGTCTCCCTTGACCCATCCATTCTTTTTCCACCCAGACATCCATTTTGTTACTGTATTAACACACAAAAGACTATCACTCTTAATTAAAATTTCAGTACTGTTGTTCAATGGAAGTCCTTCAGGTTTTTCTAATACACGTTCTAAGCAACGGATAATTGCATATAACTCAGCACGATTATTAGTTTTTTTCTTAAATGGTAGTGGTTCACTAATATTATGTGCTTGATATCCAGGAAAATAGACTCCAATACCAGCCTTTTGTTCTTTGTTTTTTAATCCATTATTATAGCAACTACCATCACAAAATGCAATAATTACGTTAACCATATTTTTTACTTTATCTATTATAGTTTATCAATTTTAAATACATTGTCCAAGAATAAAAAGTAAATCTTTTTTTATAAGTATACTATATACTTATAATGGCACGAAAAGGTTCAAGAAAACGTTCCAAATCTCGTTCAAAGGGGTCAGCAAAAAGAAAAACTTCTCGTGGTCGCAGCAAAAAGCGAGCTCGTAGCAGTGCTAAGCGTCACACCAAACAGAGTAAACTTGCTAAGGCAGTTTTAGACCAAAGTCCTTATAATGTTTTGTCTGTTGAAGGTGAAGGAATGGAACTTTTTGGAAAATATAAGCCAATGAAACCTATGTCTTATTATCAAAATTCTGATTATCCATTTTATCCTGGATCTAATGCAGCTGGACTTCTTAGTGGTTTAAATAATCCGTTGAAAAAAGCACAAACTGATGAACCATACCTTGGTAGACTACTCGACTTAAATAGAAAAACAATGAACTTAGTTGAAAATTCTACCAAAGGAACATCTTCTGATCCATTAAAAATTATTGATACTAGACCACCACCCTTCTTGTCCGGTCCTGCAGGAGCTAGTACTGCCAGTGGTGTTGGTCTTGGAACAACTCATACAGGTGGTTCAGCTTTAATGGGTGAATATTCAACCTTACTTGGATCTCTTTTCCCCGCACTTGGTTCTGCTGGACTTACTGTTCCATTGAACCAACGCGGACGTAGACTTAACACTCTTGATGAAATGACTTACACTGTTAATCAAACAGAAGAAAACAAGGGTGTAGTTCAAGGAAATAACTTTATGGCTGTTAAAGACACTGATGGAGTTGAAAAAGATTTCTTATTTGTTAAAAAGTAATTTAAAGCAATTCTTACTTATTTTTTGTAGTAATGTCGAAATATATCTTTTGTGATACAAACAAAGAAATTATAGCCGAATTTGAAAATGCATTTCAATCACGGCGGGATTCTATAGTTTATAATGGGAAATTTACTGATTTCTTCAAGTATAATCCACGTGAAGTAGCATTTGTTTGCCCAATGACCAGTCTTGGATATATTAACAATAAATTTGTGGAAGAATTCCCACTTTTACCTGACTTGATTAATCAAAAAATCCAACAACACGGTACAACAAATCTTAGTGGAGATAAATTCATTGAAATAGGTTCAGCAATCAGTGTTTTGTATGACGAAGAAACTCGCTTTCGCGTATTATGTGTTTCAACAATGTATACGCCACAAGATATCTCTCTTACAGAAAATATTTTCTACGCTTTTCTAGCTGTCAAAAACTTGGTACAAAAAATAAATATTAAATATCCTGATGATACAATTAGCACAGTTATTTGTCCTTCTTTAGCAAATGATCTTGATCCTAAATATATGGTTGAGCAAATGGAAAAAGCATTAAGATCCGTTCGTAATCGCGATTTCCGAATTGGTATCCCATATATATATTTTAACAATGATGCTTGCAAAGATCAAGAAATGATTGATGAAAATTTGGAATTTTTACTTTCTTATTAAACCCCATATAATTTCTTTTTTTTTTCAACAAATAAATAAATGGAAGAGTGTACTTATGACAAAATCAAAGGGTATACAATAAACCAAGGAGAAGAGATAGATGATTTCTGTAAAAGAATTAAATGTGTTAGTAAATTCACTACACAAGAACAACAGGATCAAGGAGGAAAAATTATAGGATTAATCATTGAAGATAGACAATTAAAAGAAGCTAATAAAAATAACTTGATTCAATGTCTTGTTGACGCTGGTGTCTATGTTAATTACTTATATAAAAGTGTACCTTTATTATTACTTGCTTTGGATAATAATTTAAATGATGTTGTAAATACTTTATTAAGTCAACCATTCTCAACTGATATAGAAAGAAAATTATATACAAAATATGATTTACCGAAAGCAACTCCAACTGGAGCACATCTAGAATATAATGGTAACAAATTAAGATTTATTGGGGGTAAAAAGATTGAAAAATTATTAAAATATCCATATTTTAGATTAAATAATAATTCTAAAATAGAATTACTAAAATGGTACGATAATTTAACTAAAAAATTTCCAAATAATTTAGAAGTCTTAGAAAACTTAACAAATATTCGAATTGATGAAGAAATTCCTACTGCTAGAAATATAGTTAACAAAACAGCATTTCTTGTTGATATTATTTTTGATGATGAAAAATTAATAAAATATTTAATAGATGAAATGCATATTGATGTTAATATACAAAATGATTTTGGACAGATAGCTCTAAATGAAGCATCTATTGGAGGACGCGATATTATTGTAGGTCTATTGCTTAAAAATGGTGCTGATCCTAATATTAAAAATAGAAATGGTGAAACTGCTCTATATGCAGCAGCTATAAAAGGACACAAGGATATTGTTAAACTCTTACTTGATGCTGGTGCTGATCCTAATATTAAAAATAGATTTGGAACAAATATTCTATATTGGCCAGTTAAATATGGATATAAGGATATTGTTAAACTCTTAATTGACGCTGATGAAAAAAAAATGATAGAAAATATGGGTCTATTAGCTTTAATACATGCAACTGCAATAGGAAATAAAGATATTGTTAAACTTTTACTTGAAAAAGATATTAATCCAAATATTCAAGACAATGATGGCAATACAGCTTTACGTTGGGCAAGTATATATGGTCATAAAGACTGTGTAGAACTCTTGATAGCGAATGGTGCTGATGTAAATATCCAAGATAATTATGGTAGAACAGCTCTACACTCTGCAAGTCAAAATGGTCATAAAGATATTGTTAAACTTTTACTTGAAAATGGTGCTAATCCTAATATTCAAAATGAAGATGGTGAAACAGCTCTATATTCAGCAGCAAATCAACCAGAAACATTAGAAGTAGATGAAGATATTGTTAAACTCTTACTTGAAAATAGTGCTGATCCTAATATTAAAGACAATAGTGGTGATACACCACTCCTTATAGCTTCTAAAAGAGGTCACAAAAACATAGTCGAATTACTTAAAAATTATAAAACCGATAAAAAAGGTGGATCTAATTATGCTATCTATAATAACAAAAAATATAAAGTCCACAAAGGACAACGTGGTGGAACTTATATCAATGTAAGAGGTACCAAGAAATATCTATAACTTACGAAGCACCATAAACCGTCCCATAAAACTATATATTTTTTCTACGTCACTTAATGAACCTACTTTTCCACGATCTCGCCGAAAGTCTTGATAAAACTGTTCAAAATCGGCTAATTCCACTAGTTCAAATCCCTCTTGTTGAAAAGATCTCACAACGTATTGGAAATTAACCATATATTCCTTATTAGTGTATCCACCAATACTTTCCACAAATACTGCAATTTCTTGTCCAGTATTTGCCAGATCATCACAGAAACATTCCTTTTTGATACTTATTACAGTTTTTAATTCACCATTAACTTGTTTTTTCAAGTCCAGTGTTTCATTATTCTTTGTTTCATTAGCCTTAAACAGATTCATGACACTCTCGCCGTCTAAAGCACTTGCCATAAAGATCCCACCAGATTTCAAGTATTTTTTAACATTTTTCACAAATCCCTTGAATGATTCTTCGCTTTCAAGAACAAAGTGAATCGCAAATTGCATACTAATAACATCAAATTGCTCTTTCTTCAATTTCAAAGAATCCCAATCTGAAGCAGCGTTACCAACAATACTAGTGATTTTTGGCAATTTACCTCTTTTTTTGTCCCAGGAATCAATTCTCATTTGACCTTCTTTCAAAGCTGCTTCATCCATATCAAACGCCACAACATTTTTCACACCATTTCTGGACCAGCGCCCCAAGTCAGCAAATCTACCAGCAGCTACTTCAAGTAACCATTTTGAATCCTTAGTGTATTTGCTGTACATAATGTCCTTAATGTAATTATGAAACTTTCGCATAGCAATAATATTACTCACACCTTTATCGACAGTAAAGAATGGTGCTTTAACCTTGCCACGAATAATTAATTCGGTAACAGGTTTCAAAACGGCTTCTAAATTACTTATTGCCGTTAGCCATGCATTACCATAATTGCTTTTGTACTTCCTGTATTCTGCAGTTTTATCTTCGCGTGTTCTAACAAATTTCCATCGTTTTCTTGGAGTATCGGCATCAACATTGAATGATAGTTCAACAATTGTATCATCTTGGATTTCGTGTTTATCAACACTACTTTCAGACCATTCTACAATAAAAGCGTCTTTTAACTCACGTGGTTGAAACAATACTGGGAAATAATTTGTACTTTCATCAATATCGGGAAATTTCGCAGCGTATCCTGATTCATGTTCCAATCCCAATTTCTTGAATAGTCCTCTTGTTATTGCAACATACAAATAAAACCTAACAATTTTCTTATTTCCTTCAGACCGAACATTTTCTCGTCTAATAAGAAAATCAGTTGTAGTCATTTCTGGCCATTTCCATTTATATGTTTTAAAATTCTTATAAACGGCGTCAACTGGTGTGAAAATTAATCCATCAATTTCATATGGATACTTTAGTCCAAGGGCTTTGTCAGCTATTTCATATATTTGTCCATAATGGAATTTTTTCATTTTGACAGTCAATGTATCTTTATCTTTCTTTTCTGGATCCTTTATTTTCTTTACCAAATCACCAAGTGCATCAAGACGTGGTTTCAAAGTTAATTCTGTTATATCCTTTCCTTCGGCAATTAAACAATCGAATGATGCGAAAAGATGTAGGTCTTCAATATATTCTCCATCAATTAACCAATTCTTTGGTTTACCACTGAGTATTAATAATGGAATACTGACTACTTCATTTCTACTATTAATCAACCAACTCTTACTCTTTTCATCTATAAAGAGTAAGTGTCTTTCACCATCAGCCTTTTCTGTTACTGCATAATTATTAACTTCCAGAGTTCCAAGATTGCTTAATTGAAGTGTAAGTGGTTTGCTAATTAAATCCCGATTAAAATCTATACTACTTGGACTCCTTGTTTTCAAACTGTAATTCTTATTTGAAAATAAGTTATATATTTCCTGATACAAAGTATTTTTGCTGAGTGAATATTGAATATCAGGATTAATAAGCATTACAACACCTTCAATTTGCTCCATTGTTGAAATTAATACTGTATCAGGTTCCTTATAAATATTTTTCTTACCAATGTATTCTATTTCTACTTCATATTTACTTTCAGAATCATTGCCACCATTTACTATTTCTCTAATAATTTTACCAGCATCTTTAATATTACCAAATTTACGCTGAATAATACTAGTAAAATCAAATCTCCACATACCATCTGTGCTAATTCTACTATTTCTTTGACGAAATCTGATAGAATTAAATTGATTAACTTTCACTGTACTCGAATCTACTTTGTGTTCTATGTTTAATGCAATGCGCACACCAAGATCCACCATTGTTACAATATTTTTTCGTTCCTTTGATTCGTATTTAGTTTCAGTTACTTTATTGTTTTTATCTAGGACCTTAATCATTCTTACATTATTACTTCCAAACCATACAATATCACGACTACTTTTAACAGTATTTCCTTGAAATAAGTGATTAGCGCTAAATATTCTATCATGAACTTCTTTGGAAACAGAAGAAACCCAACCTGATTTCTGATAATCTTTTTTAGTCATACCTGGTTCAAATTTTTTGGGTTCCATACTTCCAAGACGAATTTCCAATTCATATTCCATATTAGGACCTAGTTTATTTGGATCCCACTTGGAAAAAAGGTCCTTTATAGCCAATTGCTGATCATTTGTGATCAATGACATCGTCTTTAAATTATACTTCTACTTTATTTTTAAATTCAATTATATACAAAAAAATATTCATTTTTTAGTTATCATCAGGACCATTTCCATCACCTTCAGCTTCACTTTCTTCTTCACTTTCAATTCCATCGTCGACGACCACATTATCTTCTTCTTCGCTTTCTTCAGCATCGGTATCAATAATTTCATTTGTTTTCTTTTTAGTTTCATTCTTTCTACTTAATTTATATTCGTATCGCACATCCACTTCTTTTCTTGTTTCTTCAAGTAAAGCATTCATTTTCTCATTATAATCTCTATTTTGTTCACAAAGTTCTACAACTTGAAAGAGTTTGTCGATAACTTTATCATCTACCTTATTCAAGTCAATAAAACATCCATTTGTATTTTCAGTAAACTTAATACGATTCTTGATTATAACACGAAGCAATTGTTTATGTTCATTTGAATCAGTAAGTGATCTGACGCGATCAATAAGATCTTTTTTATCTTGAATATTAATCTTAGCCATCTTGGTTTACACACTAAATTTATCTTTAAAATAAAAAACAAATTTCTAATTAATTAAACAGTTGTGTTATTATTATTATTATTCAACGAGTTTTCATCAACAAATACTACACAAAGAATAATTAACATCAAACTATAGCATGATACCCAGATCCACAAAAAGATATTACTAAAAACATCACCAGTATAATATGGAATATTTAATGGCGTAACAAACGATTTTTGTCTAGTAAATAATCCAGTAACTTTGCGTTTAGCACACATAGTCTGTTCTTCACTAAAATATTCATTAACAATTTCATCACAATCTTGACTATCCCAACAGGCTAGTCTTGAATCAAATGTATCATTTGTTGAAATATCAATGATGTCTGCAGTAATACGCCATTCACTATTAATTTCTTCTATTTTAGTGTTATCTATAATACAATCAAACGTTTCGATTGGATTGTTATAATATTGATATCTAAAAATTAAGACCAGAATGCAATATACATACAAGATAAATGCTACAAACCACGTGATATTATCTTCTTTTCCCATTATTGTCAACAATTTGTTTGATTAAAGTAAAAATAATCAATTTTTAATTCAAAAAAATAAATTACTTGAATCTTGAAAATCGTGCGAACAATTAAAAAGGTGTGTACCTTTACGTTAACTAATGAACTAACAAAAGACTCCAGAACTTATAACTAAAATGTTTGATTTTTAGGAGTCAAATTTATAGATTATCAATCTATGTTGTTTTATTAGTATTGATTTTCAAGATCCAAGGCTATTCGTGAATAAATTCACTTTAACCATTCGGTAAGGGATATAACTAGCCCCGAGCATCGATTTATTCAAGTCCTAATACTGATTTTGTATAATCATGTAATTCGATTGTAATTTTTTTATTTGAATTAAATGAATCCTTTTTGTCTTCAAGAAGATTCAATTCAATTCTTGCTTCACCCAACCGTTTTTCAATTTCATTTTCATCAAAAACATTAATACTTATTGATCTGGAATACTCACTAGTTAATCCTCCAGCATTAATTTTTTCAACCAATTCATTGTTTAAATCAAAACTATTGTAATTAGACTTAATATTTTTAAGTAAATATTCTAATGTACTAACTTTACTAGTAACAATACTAATTTTATACAAAACTTCACTTAATCCAGAATTAATATTTTCCCTAAACAATTGTTCCTTTAATCGTTTACTATCTTCTAATAAGTTAAAATACTGTTCCAATTTGTCAGCATTTTCTTTTTGTTTTTCTCTCATCTCAGTCATAAATTTGTCAGTATCACATATTGTTGTATCTTTAATTTGAAAACTTTTGTCTATGTTAGCTACACTACCACGAGTTTGAAAATTATCATGTAAATAATTATTAAGTTTTTTAACAAGCTTGTTAGCCTTGTTTAAAGTAACTAACATTCTAAATAATAATGATATAAACAGGTATTACTATTAAACGCATTAGTGAGTTAAAATGAATAATAGTATTATGAATACAATAATACCTAATAAATACATCAAGAATTGAGTTAATACATGTGCAATTTTATACATAACACTTTTTTCATTCCAAGGTCTATTCATTTTAATAACACGAACTTCTCTTGAATCATCTTTAGTTCCAATCATAACTACAATCATCAGTATAAAAATGATTAAAAATAAAAGATAGATACTACCCATAGCAATTTTTGTTGGTGTATTCATTTCGTTCCAAACTTGTTTGAATGACTTTTGTTCTGAAGACATTTATTTATTCTCACAAAAAAATAAGATTATATACAAATTAAATCAAATCATTCTTTCGTGCCCAATTGCTTGCAATCATCTTTTGTCTATCTTGATATTCCTTTAGTTCGTTTCCACTAATCACTTTCATATCGTTAAACTTAATCATATTCAGTGTTTCTTTAATTTTTTTGTATTGCGTTTCCATTAATCGCCCATTAAATACATTCAATTCTCTACTGAAATTTGTGTATGCATCACGACCTCGTTCTTCTTCACTGACAATACTAACTAAATACTTCTTATGTTCTTTTACAATCATTTTAAGTGCTTCTAATTCCTCACTCTTGATTCCCGTAAAACCACTAGCTACAACATATCGTTCACTATTTGCTGGTCTGCTTGTTTCCGGTTTATACAAGATAACATCTTTATAGTACTGATTAATGATAAACAACAAATCCGCTGTTAATCTTGTGCATGTATCAAACAGTTTCCATATAAAAACACCACCTTCTCGCTGGATACTCAAAGCAGTCACAAGTTCACTGGCTTTCAATACACCAGTTTCCTTTTCTTCTTCAAAATCCATTTGACTTGTTTTTATTCCACCATCTGCAGTTACAATATCACATTTATTTTTACCAAAAGCCTTAATACATCCATTCAATGTTTCTTCGCGTGTTAAGTCACAACTACATCCAATAGGACCCAACGTGATTTGTGACTTATACTTGCTCAATAATTCCTTTGAAAAGTTAATTGTATCTTTGCCTTGTAAAGTTACAACGAAATACTTGTCTTTTTTACCAAGACCATGCATTCCTCTATAATCAATTAATGCTTTCACAAAACCACCAGGCGCTTCACACAAATTAGCCACAGTAATTTCGTCTTTTTTGGGAACTACATCAAATCTATTAATTATCTCCCATAACTTGAAATAAGCTCTGCTTGGTACTGCAACAGTTTCATTTTTCGGTTTAATTCTAAATGTGGAATATCCGCTAGGACTATATACTAATTCTAATGGATTCAATAAAGATCTGTAAAATTTCCACACTTTTTCTGGAATTTCGTCAATTTCCTTTTTAGCATCCTTAATTTTCGGCAAATATCCAAGTTCACACAAATTATCAATAATGTCTTTATCATCTCTTGTCACAATATCAATAAATTTATTAGCACCAGAATCACTCTTCATTTGTAGTAATGAGACATAACGATTAACCAAAGGGACTTCTGCATAAAAATGGATTCTTCCCAAAACATCAATCTGAGTCCTTGATAAATCGCAATTACTCTTCATGACATAAACATTGAGTTTTTGATTAGTTTTAATTGTTTTGGTAAAATCTTTTGGAAGATATTTACTGTTAATAAATATCTTGATAAATTTATCTTTCTCCAAAAAGATTCCAGGAGGACTAATCAATGTCACATTACATCCAAGTAAAATATCACCATCACTAACTTTCACAACATCAGCCTGAAACCAGACATCAAAGGTTACATCTCCAGAAAAACTATTTGTATCAGTAATTCCTCGTGATCGTGATTCTATGCCATGAACTTTAGTTACAAATCCACAAGTATCGCATCTATTTTCAATATTATTTCTTAAATGACGCAACAAAGTATCATCAATTTGTGTCAAATCCTTGGATTTCAAGGAAATTCTTTTGACCAAGAATTTGGTTTCGTGTTCCATTACTTTATCTTGACAATATACTTTTAAATTCGTTTACAAAAAAATATATAGTCAATTTTTGTTAACGATACACATTTTTACAATCACCATTGTACCAAACAAGAATATTAAAACTCATAATTCCAATACATGATTTAGTTTCATTAACATTAACTACATCACTAAATTCCACTTTAATATCAATTTCATTTATAGCACTCAGATTAATACCGAAAACCCTTTCTTGTTTAATAAGATCATCATCTGTATCAGGAAAAAACCAAATACTATGAAAATTATTAGTATTATCAGTAATAATTCTACTACTTGCATATTCAATTCTATACCAATCATCAATATCAATATCCATTTTTTGTATACTTGGCCAGGGCTGTTCTTTAGTGTTATTAGTGTCCCATAAAAATGATGTATACATAACAGGACATAACCATTTTTCTTTTGTACTAACGGTTGCGCCGCCACCACCAGATTCTGTATTATATTTTCCAGGCATTTGTGAAGACTCCTTGTGATTACTTACAACTTTGATCCACTCATCATTTTTATTTCGCGAATAAAAGCTGTTGCGTTCAATAAGACAGTATTCCATATAATTTCTTTCAATGTCTTCACATAAATTGAAGTAATCAATACCAAAACAATATAATTGCATCTCATTTAAATCCAAATCCTCGACAACATCATTCCGCTTCATATACTCCACAACAAGGTAAATATCACGACCTTCTGTATCCAAGATATCCAGGAATCCCTTTTCCATACATTCAAAAAGATAAATAGGATAATAAATCCAACCATCTTTTTTGTTGCGAATAATATTTCGCTGACTTGTACAGAAAATTTTGCTACCTAGATTGGTTATGCGAATTATATTTTTATGTCCAATCATGATATTAAAGAAGATCATGTGATCATTGATGTTAAATATTTCCGGAAATTTCAGATATAATTCATACAAGACCTTGACGTTTTTTTCTCTACAAATCTGCGTAAGATTATATATAAGTGTATTTGGTTTTTCATTGCTTAATTGTATAACACGTGGTTCTGAAATATTATTATGATACCTTTTTTTGATGTTATTTATGATATTATCACGTGGCATCCATCTACCAAGATCTTTGTATCTTAAATATAAAATTTTTTCATTGTATTCTTTATCGAATGTATCCTGATAAAGCCTTATACGATCAACATTCAATCCACTTAATTCTAGTTTTTCTAGATCCATTTATCTATTTTATAGACTATTTTACTTTTAAAAACTATTATACACATATAGAATAAATATGTCAAACATACAAGAAACTTTTACAGTAGACGTTATACAAGAACTAAAGACAATAACTGCCAATATAAAATCACATTATGATAATAATCCATCTACACCACTTCCACAAAAGGTATCAGAACAAATCAAAAAAAATAAGAAATTAGAAATTAATTAAGAAATCATATCTTCTACTTCAAGATACTCGTAAAACCATTTTGTTTTACCTTTATCCTTGATTTCTCTCTGTCTCAATTCAACTTCTATTTTATCACAAAGTGTCTGGATACTATTACGATTTTTTTGTGGTATTCCAAGATTTTCAACTATATCTGTAATCATTTTCTTGTTACTTGATTGGCTACAAACAAATCCACGAGGAATTTTGCGACGATCAATAAATTTCTGTGTGCCGCTGATAGGAGGTCTTAATTTAAATACTAATTTATTTGTTCTATCCTTATCAATAAAACCAACAATAACATTATTTTCTTTTGTAATTTTACGTCTTTTTGTGAAATCTTTGACACAATTCTCCCACCCAGTTTCAGTTAAACAGCGAGGTCTTTTTCCAAGAAGATGACCGATAACCAAATCATTTATTTTTAAATTTTCGGTACTGAATGTGTCGCTGCTTGCAAATCCAGAATCTTCTAATTGTTTGTTTGTTATCAAGTAATCCTTGTAAAAATCCAGTATTTTGTTGTTATAATCTGATTCTTTGTGCTTCTTCTTTGTCTTATTGACTGCTTCATTTTGAATTACGTCTTCAAGTAATTTTTGTTGAATCTTTGTATTTAGTTTACCTAAGATTCTTCCTATCTTCGCCATATCACTTGTTGCAGAAATTCTTTGTATAATATCTTCTTTTGTCATTTTGTCTTCTTCTGTTTTGACCTTTCTAGCATCTAAGTATGATCTTATCGAAACCTGGTGTTTATCAGGAAGTTCAACAGGAACAAGCCTTTCAAGTAATGGTAAATTATCATCTGGACTATCACTAGGTTGGAAAATATACCAATCACTTCTGTATAAAATATATCCTGGATATCCAAATTCATTCAAAATAATTGTCTTTTCCCTTATCATTTCATCCAAAGCAAGGTGAATATACCTATCTTCAAGGAGATCAATCCCCATTTTATATATTTCTTCCTTTATTTCATTATATGACCATATAATACTTACAACAAATAATTTTTTGATTGTTGTTTTGATCTTATTCTTTTCTTCATCATAAAAGTATAATTTATAAGTTGATGTATCAACGTCTTTCATTAAAAGTTCTTTGAATTTTTTCATATCTTTCCCGGTACTACTAATAGTCGGAGGTTCCCATGCGCATTTATAATTACAATCTTGATAATCACATAAAGAACTGCACAATTTTCCTGGATTTTTTTTAGTTTCACAATCTTTGTAATGACGCACTTCTTCTTCAATAACATTTTCAAACTTATTGAGAGCACAATCAATTGCGTTTTCTTTGAGAGCTCGTTCTATTTTTTTGATAGTAATATGTTTTTTCTCAGCCCGAAGATAAATTTTCTCTTCAATACTAGGTTCTTTACTATTTGGAATACTACTAACATATTTAAAAATCTTGACATTACGCTGATTTTGTGGGAGTCCAACATGAGAGCAATGTCGCACGGCACGTCCTTCAATCTGCAATATACTGGGAATATTAGGTTGAAAATTGAGAATATGAATTTCTCTTATTCTTTTCAAATCTATTGATTCGCCAGTAATTTTGGAACCAAGAACAGCTTTGATTATAGTTCCATTTTTGTTTTGCATATCATTAAGAAGACCAACAATCTTATTTCTCTGATTATGATCAATCTTACCATACAAAACAATTAATTTAGCTGGATACCAGCGAGGACATTTACTATTTTTGTTGTGATTATTTTTTAGTTTTCCACATAAAACACATATAGTTCCAGGTGCGGCATTGTTCTGATTATATTCCACACTTTGTGATAAATTGTACAAATCAAAACCATTTTGCAATAAAATTTGTTCAAATAACAGTAGTCCAATACCAACAATTAGTTCATCATAAATTAAAATAGGTCCTCCATCAGACGTTAAACTATCAATAATATTATTTAAGACTTTGTAAAACTTATCTGAATACTTTTTGAGATTCTCAGCCTTCAAAATCGAGCCTGTAATAATAATATTCTTTGAATCTCGTGGGTCGCGTGATAGTTGGATTCCATGTTTTTTCAGAAATTCTGGATCTGCGCGCGCTAATACGCTATTAATCTCACTAGTTTTGAAAATACCTATTTGTGTGTTTTCTGGATTAGGCAAAACCATATCCAGAAGACCTCTGTCTTCACTAATAAATGTTGGTTTCTTTTCAGAAAATTGTTGTTGATAAGTCCGTAAATGTAATGGACTCATTGGACATGGTATCAAATGAGTATATTTAAAACCAAATTTTTTCAAGACAACACCCATTTCTATTTTTTTTGGAAATGTGTATGGATTAATACCACGTAGATAACTGACATATCCTTGACTTTTCTTACCTATTACACTAAGTCCATCAGGTTTTAGTGTAAAATTATCAGCTTCAAATACTTCCTTTTTCTTAATTTTCTTTTCCAAAGGTAATAAGAAATTTAACATTTGAACAATCTCGTCTGGTAAATTAATCATAGGAGTTGCAGTTAATAAAATAACGCGAAGATTCTTGCTTCTAGCAATCATAAGTTCTACCGATTTACCCCAATCAATACCTTCAATTCTATGTGCTTCGTCGATGATAAGAATACTATTATCCATATTTTCAATAGTTTTGATACTTTGTTTACGTTTATAATCTCCTTTTTCCGTTTTGATTAATTTCTTTGTATCTGAACGAAATTTAGCACCTAAAGTTCTATTTTGAAAAACACCATATCCCATAAATTTATAATACCCACCTTTAGTTGGATCTGTTAAACGAGTTTCTAATTCGCGCTTATAAGCATCATATTGAAGACTACCCGCTTTTGATCCAGCTTGTTTACTTAATTTAAGTAATTTGCGGCGTTCCGCGTCAGTAATGTATTCTGGATTTATAAATTTACTAAAAAGCTCCTTAATAAAGTTATTTCTGGCTTCATGGCTGCTAACAACATAAATATAAGGGCGACTAGTAGTTTTTTCTCTAATTTTTCTGATGTATTCTCTGAAATTCTCAGCAATACTGATTGCTCCAAGTGTTTTTCCAACTCCAGTGCCCCACATAACAAGTAAATTTCTGTAAGGTGTATGAGGATTAATGTAATTTCTTATTAATCTTTGTTGTGTCTGCAATTCATATTCATCAGCAGTTTTGTCACATTGTGCTTCAAATTCCTTTGGATCATCAATATATTTTTTTCTATTTCCATAGAATTCCTTTTTATGATACAATTTTTCGAAGAAATCCTTATCTTCAGTGTCTGGATAATATGACATCTTTATTTAATATAAGACTTTTAATATAATAACATGTGTAACAGCTTCGTTGTCGAAAGCAATTTAAAACAATATACTTATTTTAGACTGTGCGATGCAATATGGAGAATTCTTATTTAAAAGAAAAATCTATAGATGAAGAACTTTTGCATAAAAAAACGGATATTGATTCATCATCAATCAATTATAATTATATTTATTCACAACCAACTTGTCCAAGACCACAAATGTATGTTGGTCATTATGCCGGTCATCATGTTCATAAAAATTCAAGAATTTTGTGTAGCAATTGTGGTGAACTGGGTCATACTCATAAAGCTTGTATGGAACCAGTAACAAGTTTCGGAATAATTTGCTATCGTATTTGTGATAGCAAATTATCTTTCTTATTGATTCAGCGAAAACATTCTATAAGTTATATAGATTTCGTTAGAGGAAAATACACATTCGAAAATATTGGTTTCTTGAACATTCTTTTTAAAACAATGACAGAAGAGGAAAAAAGGAAATTAACAACATTATCATTTGAAAATATATGGGACGAACTTTGGATAAACGATAATCGATTATATAGACATGAATACAAAAACTCAAAGAAAAAATATGAAATTATCATGTCTGGATATATTTTCGATAATAGATTGATCAGTATTAATAAGTTAATCAAAGAAAATCCAAGCAATGGTACATTGGAATGGGGATTTCCGAAAGGAAGACGAGATAAAAATGAAAGTGATATTAAATGTGCTTATAGAGAATTTCAAGAAGAAACTAATTATACAAGCGACGATTATATTTATCATGAAGATTTACCACAATTTACTGAAGAATTTATTGGGACAAATGGTATTGCTTACAGATATGTTTATTATGTTTGTAAAAATGTAAATAATAAAAAACCATATATTGATAAAACAAATCGATCCCAGATATCAGAAATAGGGAATATTGGTTGGTATACTTATGAAGAAGCCATTAAATTAATTGGAAAACGTAGTCGTCGCCGAATTGGTGTATTACGAAAAATTTATGAATTGTTACAAAAAAATATTTGTAACAAATGAATTAATTATTTTTTTCAAGTAATTTTACGATTGCTTGATTACCATATTTATTTGCTATATGTAGAGCTGTTCGACCACTGTTGTCTTGAATACTCATGTCAATATTACCAACTCTTAATAGGGTTTTAACAATTTCTTGTTTACCATACATACTTGCTTCATGTAGAGCTGTCCAGCCATAATTGTTTTGTTTATTTATGTTAATACACCCAGCTTTAATCAAGATTTCAATACAATCTTTATTACCATTTATACATGCTAAATGTAGAGCTGTATTATTATTACCATCCCGAATATTCATGTCAGCACCAGCTTTAATCAAGAGTTCAACACATTCTTTACGACCAGATGCACTTGCCCAATGTAGGGGTACATAATCCATATTGTCTCGTTTATTTAAGTCAGCACCAGCTTTAATCAAGAGTTCAACGCATTCTTTACGACCATTATAACTTGCTAAGTGTAGAGCTGTATTGTTATTATCGTTTTGTTTATTTATGTTAACACAACCAGTTTTAATTAAGAGTTCAACACAGTCTTTATGACCATAAATACTTGCTAAGTGTAGAGCTGTACTACCATCATTGTCTTGAATATTCAAGTCAGCACCAGCTTTAATCAAGAGTTCTACAATTTCTTTATGACCACTATAACTTGCTATATGTAATGCTGTAGAATTATAATTATCTTGAATATTTATGTTATTAACACTATTTTGAATCAATAGTTTCATTAACTTAGTATAACCTTTTTTAGCAGTGTCATACCATAAATCATATGAAAAATGCATTACATTTATTTCTATTATACTTAAATTATACAAGTTCCATAAACTACTGAATTTTGATTGACTTCTTTGACTCAAAAAAGAGAATACGTTGTACCAGAGTTCTGTTGGTGTATTCATTGTTGTAAATATGAAAAAATAATAATAAAATTAATCATTTTTTTCTAACAATTCAACAATTTCTTTATAATTACGATGACTTGCTAAATGTAGAGCTGTTAATAAATTATTGATTCGAATATTCACATCAGCACCAGCTTTAATCAAGAGCTCAACACAGTCTTTATAACCATATTTACTTGCTAAATGTAGAGCTGTCCAATCATCATTGTCTTGAATATTTAAGTCAGCACCAGCTTTAATTAAAAGTTCAACACATTCTTTATGACCACGAATATTTGCTAAATGTAGAGCTGTTTGACCATAATCGGTTTGAATATTTAAATCAACACCAGTTTTAATTAAGAGTTCAACACATTCTTTATGACCACGAACATTTGCTAATTCTAGAGCTGTATAACCATAAATGTTTTGTTTATTCACATCAGCACCATTCGCTATCAAGAGTTCAACCCAGTCTTTATGACCATATTTACTTGCATAATGTAGAGCTGTACTACCACTATAATTGTCTTGTATATTCACGTCAGCACCAGCTTTAATCAAGAGTTCAACACAGTCTTCATGATCATTTATAATTGCTAAATGTAGAACTGTAGAACCATCATTGTCTTGAATATTTACATCAGCACCAGCTTTAATCAAGAGTTTAATACATTCTTTATAACCATATCTACTCACTAAATGTAGAGCTGTCCAACTATCATTGTTTTGAATACTCAAATAAGCACTATTTGCTATCAAGAGTTCAACACAATCTTCATAACCATAAATACTTGCTAAATGTAGAGCTGTATTGTTATTATCGTTTTGTTTATTTATGTTACCAACACCAACTTTAATCAAGAGTTTCATTAACTTAGTGTATCCTTTACTAGCAGTGTCAAACCACAAATTAATTGAACTCCACATTAATTCTATTTCTTTTGTACTTAAATTATACAAGTTCCATAAACTACTGAATTTTGATTGACTTCTTTGACTCAAAAAAGAGAATACGTTGTACCAAATCTCGTTAGGTAACTGCATTTTGTTGAATAAAAAATAAGATTAATCAGTTTTTTCTAACAATTCAACAATTTCTTTATGACTACACATATTTGCCCAATCAAAAGCTGTATAATTATTATTATCTTGAATATTTATATCAGCACCAGCTTTAATCAAGAGTTCTACAATTTTTTCATGACTATTATAACTTGCTAAGTGTAGAGCTGTCCAACCACCATTATTTTGTTTATTTATGTTAATACCACCAGCTTTAATCAAGAGTTCAACAATATCTTTATAACTACGATTACTTGCTATATGTAGAGCTGTAGAATTATAATTATCTTGTTTATTTATGTTAATACCACCAGCTTTAATCAAGAATTTCATCGATTTAATATAACCTTTTCTAACAATGTCAAACCATAAATCATTTGAATCATGTAATAACTCTATTTCTTCTATATCAAAGTTGTGTAAGTTCAACAAACTATTGAACTTTGACATACTCTTTTGACTCAAAAAAGAGAATACATTGTACCAGATTTCTGTTGGTAACTGCATTTTGTTGAATAAAAAATAATAGTTTAATTTTATTTAATCAGTTTTTTCTAACAATTCTATAATTTCTTTATAACTAAAATGTTTTGGTATATGCATGGCTGTATTACCATCTTTGTTTTTAATATTCGTGTCAGCACCAGCTTTAATTAAGAGTTCAACAATTTTTCTATATCTATTCTTACATGCAATATGTAGAGCCGTATCACCATTACCGTTTTGAATATTTACATTTGCACCAGCTTCAATTAAGAGTTCTATGATTTCTATATTACGATGCTCACATGCCATATGTAGAGCTGTATCACCGTATTCAGATTTAATATTGACACCACAACCACCAACTTTAATCAATAATTCTGCAATTTCATAATAACCTTCAATACTTGCTAAATGTAAAGCAGTATAACCACAAACATACTGAGAATTAATGTCAACAAATCCAATCAATATTTTAACAATACTTTTATGACCATTTTGTGTAGCTTTATCCAATGTCTCATCACTAATTGGCGCATCATTATCAAGTAATATTTCAACACAATCTTTGTGACCATATTCACATGCTTTGACTAAATGTTCACTATTAGGAATTGCTCCAGCGTTCAACAAAATTTCAAGAATATCTTTATATCCATACCTACTTGCACAATAAAGTGCTGTTAACCCATATTTACCTTGAGAGTTAATAACATCAGCATGTTCAATTAAGAGTTCAACTACTGCTTTATGTCCATATCTAGCTGCATAATATAGCCCATTATATCCATTGAACTTACTACCCACATTATTAGCATCATTCTTTATTAGTAAAGAAACAATACCACTATATCCTTTTTTACATGCATCAAACCATACTCTTTTAGAAGTATGTAACAATTGTATTTCTTCTGTACTTAAATTGTACAAATTCCACAAACAACTGAACTTTGATACACTATTGTTTGTTAATTTAATTATAATATTAGACCAAATTTTGTTCGATAGATTCATTTTTGATAAGTGAATGAATATTTATTCATTTTTTATAATACGATTAATTAGAATGCCAGGCGCTACTATTGTTATTGTTACAACATATAAAGACACGAAATGCATTGTTGTGTATAAAGAATATAGGAGATGGGCACCTAATGGATTTTGGTCAACTCCTGGTGGTACAATTGATGAAGGAGAAACTCCACTAGACGCCGCTATAAGAGAAACAAAAGAAGAAGCATATATTACATTAACTCCAGAACAATTAAGTCCACCATTACCAGGAAAGAATTGTACTTATTACATTACATACATTCCTTATGTCAGTAAAAAGGATTTTCTTACAAAAAGATATCAATCGCCAAATTTAAAAGAAACAGAAAAAGAGATGTGGAGCCTGACATTTGTTCCTATTTATAATTTAAGATCGAATACTAATAATGTTCATGATATTCATGGTAAAGACGTTAATTTACGCGATATATTCTTCGCAGATCTAAAGAGATTCCCAGAAATCCTTGAAAAAATAGAGAGTTATTGATAAAAATTGAAATATATTTTTTAATTAAACCAATAATGACAGACAAGTACATTACCACCCTTTTAATTATCGGTAGCTTTACCTTGTTTAATATCTATATTGCATTCCCTGTATTTAGAGAAATACGCGAAATTGATAATTACGTTAATGCAACATGTACTGTAACAGAAAATCAATATAATATATATGATAGAAAATATAAGTTAATTGTTGGAATTGAAGATAAAGAGAGAAATGAAACCGATATATTTATCATTCAATTCGATTCATTGAATGAATTAAAAGAAGGTGCTGAAAAGTATCATAAAGGATATGAATTTAGATGTATTTATTATCCTGATTGGGATTCACATAATAGTATTCAAGGACATACTCAAATGGAGATGACGTATGAATTAAGCTTGTCAGTGATTGTTATGTTTTATATTGCTGTGATATGTCTTGCTTTTTACCAAATTATCCTCATTTATAAACACAGAAATAGAAATGGCATGAACAATCCTTACGTTTATGAAGATATTCTTCAGACTTGAAATACAAGTATAATTCTTTTTTTTAAAATTGAATACTAAATACACTAAATTAAAAAAATGTCAATTCAATTAATTCTAGGTCCAATGTATGCATCAAAAACTTCAACACTAATTTCCAAAGCAGAAAGATATCAGATAGCTAATAAGAAATGTATAATTTTCAAGTTTGAAGGAGATACCAGATATACAAGTGAAAGTAAAGTCGCAACCCATAATAACAGATTTTTTGATGCTATACAAGTTGGTACTGATATTACAAAAATGAAGGATATTGCAGTATTGTATGATGTTATTTTAATTGATGAAGGACAATTTTTTACAGGATTAGTGGATTTTTGTGACTCATTAGCCAATGAAGGTAAAATTGTGATTATTTCTGCTCTTGATGGAGATTATAAAAGAGAATCATTTGGAGAAATCCCACAATTAATTTCGAAAGCTGAACATATTCTGAAGCTTAAAGCTGTTTGTACAGAATGTTACCAAGATGCATCATTCACAAAGAGAAAAAAAGAGAGTAAAGAACAATTATTAATTGGAGGTTCTGAATCTTATATTGCTGTTTGTCGTAGTTGTTACTTTGATAAGCATTAACCCCAAGTCATTGCAGCACGACCTACTGGTCCTATACTTGCCAAAAATACTATAACCATTATAACAATGAAAATAATAACAATCCATTTAAATACAGTACCAACAAAATATTTTGTTTTTTGCCACGGAGTTTTCTCAAACCAAGGTTTATCCCATTCTTCTTGACGTTTTCTTGCTTTTTCTCTTTTTTCCTTGCGCTTATTAATGCATTCTGTATCTCTGGAATCACATGGTTTAAATGCATTAACAATGATAAATAAAAATATAATACCAACTATACTACCAAGTAAAGCAAAACTCATGGTGTAATAGTTAATACTTAATAACAAAAAAAAAGGAAATTACTCTCTCTTTTTAAAATGCTCAAGATATTCCATCAATTCATCATAATGACTGTTGATCCACTCGCGAGTCAATGGATGATGACTATATAAACAGTTTGCTCCATTCAAACAGTGTACAAATCGATATGCACATTCGGATTTACGATAATTGTCATCATCTAATTTCTCCAATGCGACAAATGGGTTAATATGGAAATAGTTAATGGCATCACAAGGTGGAAGATTCATAATCCATTCTCGTTCATTATCAGGGATCTTTTGTTCCCATTCTTGAAAGCTAAGCATGTAAAGTGGAAGAGTTTCTTGTTGTGCGTCTTCATCAAACTGTTCTTGTGGTATGTCTTCTGGGTCTTCATCAGACTTTTTTTCTGATAATTTCATTGATTCAATCACCTTTTCAATTGAAGGCAACGGATTTTTAGCTGGCAATTTTGACAATTTCGACAAGAATTTTTGTTTTAAGTCAGGACATTCTTCATTTCCAAGAATTTCAAGAAACATTCCTGTAATCATTTCAATTTGTTCATGACTAATTTCTTTTGTAATTGCAGTCATAACTTTAATGACATGCAATGGCGTTGTTTTTTTCTCTTCGATTGAATTGCCGAAATCTCCAATAATTTTCAGCAATTTTTTTGTTTCTGAATCATTAGTTTCTGAATCATAAATGCATTGATAATACTGCAATGCATCAGAAATGGGGACTTGTTTTGTTGTCGTGATCACAATCTTTTCCATTATTATTATGTATGATTTACCTAAAACTATATAAAATCAATTTTTATTTTAACTATTTAGCAACAAAGGGAATAAAAGTGCGATAAATGTTCCAATAAATGCTAGGATTCCTAAACCAATACCTTTAGTTATTATTGTTAACACATCAGAATCATTAACATATTCATCATAGAATGTGTAAAACATATAACCAATTCCAACTATAACTGATATACCCAAAAATCATTATAAAATAATCTTCACCGTGACGACTCATTTATATTCTTAAATAAAATAATTGCGATTTTAAAGATATAATTTCAATATAATTATATCGTAAGATGTGGTACGTAGTTCACGAATACGAAACTTTTACTGACAATGATCCAGCACATTCCTGGTTAATTGTTGCTGAATATGATAATAAGCGAGAAGCAGATTCACATGCTCTTAAACTCAATTTTGATGATTTCTGTCTTAACAAAATAACTAGATGGCCAAAGAAGTATCATAGGAAATCAGTAGATTCTCTTGATACTTCAGATCTTCAACAAATTGTTTTATACGTATTACAAAATGTTAATGCCAAAACAGGTAGTAAAAATCAGTATTGGGGACGTGGTTACTATATAATTTCTGATGATCGTTTGAAAATTCGTAAGGGAGTTAAGAAAATAAATGATATCCATGCCTTACTAAAGAATACTGAAGGTCATGATGGTGGAACAACACATGACAATCCTTCTGACTCAGAATATTTTGAAGAATCAGAATACGAATCAGGTACAGATTCTGAAGAAGAAACCAATAAAGAAGAAGAATCAGATCATCATGATAGTGATACTGAATCAACAAAACCTGATGAAAGCAACAACGCTAGTGAAAAAGAAGGTGATGTTCATACTGAAGATGAAGGTGACAATATTAGTGACAATGCCAGTGAAAAAGCTAGCTACAATGGGAGTGACAACGATGAATCAGATCTCGGAGAATATCTTAGTGATTAAATAAACTTAAAAGCAAATTATTATTTTTTTATAGCAATGGACGAGTTACCATTAGAATTGGTTTATTTTGTAACCAAGCATTTGACTAATGTCGAACATGCAAAATTATTTTGTGTCACAAATATATTTAATTTGACCACAAAAGATATAAAAATACTACTAAGTAATACAGCTTGGTTCAATGCCATATTATTCAAATCTTATAAGTTGATTGAAATCATAATGAATACAGGTAAATTTATTTCTTATCCTGAAATTGATCTAGTATTAAAAACAGATGATATACAATTTATACAATTTTTAATGAATAAAGTAATAGGTAAGGAAGATTACATTTTCGGTAATAGAATTTTAGATACAAAGAATAAGGAAATAATTAAATCATTTATAAATCCAAGTGAATTTAATGACTTATCAATTAAAGAAGTAATTGAAAATGATAATATAATAGCATTAGAGTGTTTGTTTGAACTATTTTCAAAGGAAAAAATACAAGAAGAAATTGCAAAATGGTGTATTCATTATTGTGTTTGTTACAGAAGTATAAAATGTTTAAAATTCTTGATTAAAGAAGGGTTTGATGTAAATTTAATACATGCTTGTAGATTTAATGAAAAAGAAACACCTTTATTAGCCGCTACAGATATAAAACAAAATGATGAATTTATTGAACTATTACTTGACGCTGGTGCTACTATTAGTACCGTAAAACAAAATTATGGTTACGCAAATCCATTAAAAAAAGCTTTATGTAATTGTTCTCCTAAACTAATTAAAATAATAATTGAAAAATACAATGGTAAAATAAATACTAATCATTTGAACGCTCTTTTATCTAATCCAAAATGTACAGTAGAATTAATTCAAATACTTATTGACAGAGGTGTTAAAATTAATAGAAAATTAAATAATAATGAAAAAGATTATTTGACTCAAATAATAAAATCATTTTCTAGGAATGATATTCCATTGAAAGTAGCATTAAATGAAGGAAACAAAGAAATTATACAATTTTTGATAGAAAAAGGTGCAGTCTTATAAAAATTGAATTACTTCTAATTATAATTGTATATTAAAATGAACAATCTTTCAACAGAACTTATTTGTCAAGTATATTATTTTTTGTCTCCAAACTCTTTGACTAAAGCTTCTTTAGTCAAAAATATACACGGATTTGATAAAATAGATTTTGATATTCTCCTTTCTGAAGAATTTTGGGTAAATGCTATTATTTATAACAGAATTGTATTGATTAAACTATTTATAACCGATAATAAAAAGGAATATGGTAATTATGGTATAAATATTCTAGAATTAGCAGTTCAATTGAATCATATAAAAATTGTTGAACTATTTCTTGAAACTAGTGTTAATAAGTATATTATTAAATGGGAAACAATGGCAAAAGCCATTAAAAATGATAATATAGAGATGATTAAACTTCTTTTGAAACACGGTTATGATATCAATACGGTTAATTTCTGGCAGCAAACAGTATTCTTTTATGCTATTAAAGATAACAATGAAGAAATTATTGAGCTATTACTTGATGCCGGTGCTAATATTTATAATAAACCCAGGTATGGAGGAATCACAACAGTATCATACTTTTTGAAATTAAGTAATATAAACTTTCTTGAAAAATATCATAAAGATATTAATTGGGCTCAGTATATGTGGGAAATGAAGAATTTATCTACACAATCTTTCAAGTTATTACTTAAAAATGGCGTAGATATTAATTCAAGGAATTGGAATAATAGTACATTACTTATTGAAGAATGTAGAAAGGTCAAAGTTGATAAATCAAATGTAGAATTTTTGATTAATAATGGAGCTGATCTTAATTTACAGGATAATGATGGATTTACTGCATTACATTACATTGCGATGAAAAATTATCCTGATATATTAAAATTATTGCTTCAAAGTGGTGCTAATCCTTTTATTGATAATAATATTAATGGAGATTACCCTATTGTATATGCTATTTCAGAATACAATATAGATAATATCAAAATAATTATTGAACATAATCCAGATACTTTAGATTTAGCAAGAACTGATGGTAGTGGTTCATTGTTTGTTGCCTTACAAGAATGTTCTTCTTATGAAACTATTAAATACTTAATTGATAAAGGACCAAGTAATTACAAAGATACAATGCATATAGCGCTAAGCAATGGTAAGAAGAAAATCATTGATTTATTGATTGAAAGGAAGGTCTTTTATTAGATCACCATTACACCTATTCTTTTTCAATCAAGATAACAAATCTTTCTTTATTTAAAGTAATGAATAAGGAAATTATTGAAATATTCAAAGAATTAGCTGAAATATATAATATACTAAACGATGAATTTCGCTCTCTGGCATATAGTAAGGCAATCGCCAGTATTCGAAGATACAATAAACCACTTACGGATGCTTTGCGAGTTAAGCTTCCCAACATTGGCAGCAGTATTGCGCTAAAAATGAACGAAATAATTAATACTGGACAGTTAAAAATTCTGAAGGATCTTCAGAAAAGCCCTCATATAAAGCTTTTGCGACAAATGCTACGTGTACAGGGATTTAGTAAAGAATATGTCATGAATTTGTTGAAAGCATTTCCTAACATTAATACAATAGAAGACATCAAGAAACTTCATAAAGCTGGTAAAATCAAATTAAATAAAACTCAAGAAAAAGGATTGAAGTATTCAACAGATGCTCAACAAAAAATACCACGAAGCGAGATCAAGAAAATAGGTGATATTATCAAGCGTGAAGCCAAAAAATTATTTCCCAGTATTCATGTTGAATTAGTTGGGAGTTATCGTCGTGGAAAGATCGCGTCTAAAGATGTTGATATTCTTATCATGAAACCAAAAGCCAAAAAAATGGATAACTTTATTGAAGACTTTGTTAAACACCTTAAAAAGGCGGGAATACATGAAGTCACGTTTAATCGTGGAAAACGCAAATTTAATGGTCTTGTTAAAACAAAGAATTCTCGATTTGCGAGACATCTGGATATAATGTATGCATTACCTATTGAATATCCCACAGCGCTTCAATCATTTACTGGGTCAGGCGTTCACAATGTCAGGCTCAGAAGTACGGCTAAAGAAAAAGGATATAAACTCAGCGATCAAGGACTTTTTAAAAACAATAAAAGAGTTCCTATCAAGACAGAACATGACATCTATAAAAAACTCGGTATGGAATATTTACCTCCTAGCAAACGTGATGTCTGAATATTTCTTCTATTTTTTTAACTAACCGCAAGTCACTTATTAAACAATCATAGAATGATTTACGTAACTTTAATTTTCGCCCACCCATATCTGTTATGTATCGTTCTTTGTTCAAAATGGCTCGTTTAAACGATGTAATCGGTACTTTTGTTATGTCATGTGTTTCTTTCTGATATCGTTTTAATCCTGGTGTACAGAACCTAGCTTTAATATATTCTTCTCTGCTTAGCAATCCAGTACTCCTTAGTTTCACAACCCAGAAATGTACTTTACCCACAATTACTTTATTTTTTTCAGTTAACATACTTGATGGTATATCTATAAAAGCCTCTTCTTTGGTTTCTCGTATAGCAGCTTCTTTTGCTGTTTCACCTTTATCAATATTACCACCAGGACTGTTATAAACTGTTCCTTCACCCCATTTTCTTTCTTCATACAAAACAATGGAAGGAATGCTTTTCTTTTTGTAATTGACACATTCCAATATTATTATAACAGCAGCCATTTACAATATAAATTGATTTTTATTTCATTATAAGGTCACAAGAATCTGATTCAGAATCGTAATCAGAATCATATCCAGAAATTATACTATTAAATTCTGATTCCATTTCTAAATCAGATTCTATTTCTGGATCTCCAGGCTTTCTTGTTAAACATTTATGAGTGAATGATAAACATTTTATCTTTCTAATAAGATGACTAACATAGTATCCTTCTTGTATCATTGCATGTAAATGAGATATATCTATATAAGTTTTAGGAAGATTATATTGTGGATGATGATCTATAAACCAAATTGCAAAATGAGAGAATGAACATTCATCAAATATTTTTTCCCATTCTTTTGAATTGTAATATTCGTTTTTTTCTCGTATTATAGCATTATATATAGAAATAGTGTTGTTATCAACAAATATCCAGGCAAAATTTCCTTTTGTTATATTTTCTATAACAGATCGATAATTTTCAACCCTTTTTGTAATAATAATATTTTTGCAGTTCGAAACTTGTTTTTTTATAAGATCATTTGTAATCTTACGAGTTACATTATAAGCAGTTTTTAAATCTGATTTAAATATTATATTTAAATGAATATATTCATTATCACATAATTGTTGAGTTACAATGGATTCTTTAAAATTTTCTTTTATATAATCTTCACATAATTGGTAATTTTCTAGTACAGGACTTATAATTGTGAAATAATGCATATTTATAATGTATATTTAATAATAATTTAAGACATAATTTCACAATATAAATTGATTTTTATTTTATAACTATTGTAAATGGCTGCCATTCAATCCGGGGATTTTGTGGACTACATAGACCATGATCACAGAGTCTATAAATATACAGTTTATAAAGTACTTGACCACGGAGATACTCTAGAAATTCGTCACAAAGGTAAGAAATTTTACTTGATTAAAAATAATGAAATTAAAGAATGGACCAAAACTCCTGCGGTAAAATGTCTTACCTAATAATATTAACCTTTTTTATTTGGTTTAAGTATAATGGGTTGGTTTTTTAGTACCAAGAAAGAAAAATGTCCATTCAAAGAAGAATGTATGACAAGAGATACTAAATATGAATACATCAAGAAAATGGAATTTGGAAAAAAAAGTCATGCTTCTTTTGGACAAATAAATATTGCTAAGATTCGTGGGAAGGAAAAGAATGATGTTATTATTAAAGTTCAGGATATATCAGATCCTGATAAAGAAAGAGTTTTTTGGAATGAAGTTATGTTAATAAATCGTATGACACAAAGGATACCTGAATTGGGACCTGGATTCATTGATTCTTGGGTTTGTGACAATAAGGGTTATATTGCTATGGAAAATTGGCTTGAAGGTTATGAAGGTGGATCATTAAAAGATTTTGATTTTAAAGAGTATCCAAAAGATGCTCAAATTTCACTTACATTATTTTTATTAAAACTTTATAAACGCCTACATTCAAAAGCTCAAATTTTTCATGACGATATAAGAGCACCTAATATTCTTTTCCGACGTATAGGAGAAAGTGTTAGATTTGCTATTATTGATTTTGGACTTTCTGAAGATTTAACAAATAAAGATGAATATCCAACTAAAAAGGAAATTCTCAAAAGTATTATGTCCGATTATATCAATCTTATTGAATTAGTTTTAGATATGGGTGGTGACGTAGCAAAATATGCTGACTTCAAATATGGAAAAAAATCTAGGACATATTGTGTTTTTAGTAACAAACTTGATGATTTAGCTCCACAAATAAAAGATTTTGTAATTACAACTATGAATGAATATAGTCCAAAAATAAATAAGGAAGAATTTTATAAAAAACAAGTTGATAAATTTAATGCACGAAATATTAGAAGAAGAATTTATGTACGAGGAAAATGTAAAAGAATGGAACAACCTGTTGGTAAAGATCCTGCTGTTGAAGAAGCTGCACAAAAACTTGGTATAGACTAGATATGAAAACTAAATCAGAAACTTTGTATATTGGTGCTCATTTAGCTAAAGAAGATACTTATCTTAGAACTGTTAAGAAAATTCTTAAACTCAATGGAAATGCCATTCAGATATTTGTTAGTAGTCCACAATCTTATACAGTTCATTTAGTGAGAGATAAAGATAAAGAGGCTACCAAGGAATTTCTAAAACTCCATAAAATCCCAATGTTATCTCATGCAAAATATATCATTAATTTAGCTAAAAAAGGTGGTTTCTCACATCATATGTATCAACAAGAACTTAACTTAACATATGAACTTGGTGGGTTTGGTAGTGTTGTTCATGTAGGAAAATACACTAATTTATCTATTGAAGAAGCCACAATTAATATGTATCATAATCTGCGTAAAACTATTGAAAAGGTTTTTCCAGCATCGGCACCACAAGACAAAAAGAAAAACTTCAAAATAATTATTGAAACAAGTGCTGGTGTTGGTACTGAACTCTTTTCTGACCTCACTGATCTAGGAAAATTCTATAAAGGGTTCACAAAAGAAGAGCAAAAATATATTAAATTCTGTATTGATACATGCCACTGTTTTGCAGCAGGATATGACATACGCACTAAAAAAGGAGCTATTAATTTCATGGAAACATTCAATAACAACATTGGTCTAAAAAATGTTGTGGTTTTTCATTTAAATGATTCCAAGGAGCCTTTAGGATCCAAAAAAGATAGACATGCAGCAATAGGACAAGGGTTTATTGGAAATCCAGCACTTGGTGGATCCTTGGAAGGTTTCAAAGAGATTATTAGATTCGCCAAACTAGCTGGAATCCCGATGGTAGTAGAAAGAGGAAAAATCCCAGCTGAAAAAGAAGAAATTAATTTGATCAAAAAAATAAGTACCTAATTAAACAAACTCTTTTAATGATAATAAGTACGTAATCTGTTATTATTCCTTAATTGGTCTCCACTAACAATTACATTAATTTCTTCTTTTTCATATAGGAATGTATTCATCAGAAAACAAACAAATACAGAACTTATCGTATAAAATGCTCCGATTGGACCATACGTCAAAACAAGAACTAAAACAAAAGAAAGACTACCAATAAATCTTCCATAAATCATTATTATTTAATTACTTTACTTTCCTTTAAATTTACTTGCACCAAGAGGATTATTAGCATTTCTAATCAGATGTTCCTGAATATCTGCCATAACTACATCATCAGGAATAGATTTAACAAAATCTTCAGTTAAGTCCATCTCGTTAGGAAAGAATTGCATAAACAGTTCTCTAGCCTGTTCTGGAGTTGCATTTCCAAATTCATATTTTCTATCAACACGACCAGTGCGCAACAAAGTGGGGTCAATGTTTTGTGGATTATTACTTGTCAAGATGAAGATAGTGTCACTAGGGGTCATCACACCATCCATAATTTGTAACAGATTTCTGAAACATTCACGTACATTACTGTTACCGTTTCCAGCAGCTTCTTTAAGTAACATCATAGGATCATCCACATTCTGTTCATTACTCTTCTTGTTTGTTGAAGCAACTTCAGCCATTCTATCGATGTCCTCAATCAAGACAATACTTCCCTTACTAATACCACGAACAATAGTGTTAATTCTGTGGGAATCGAACAATTTTGTCACTGGCAATAAGTAAACTGAGCAATTAAAATGACACGCGAGAGACAATGCCAAACTAGTCTTACCAGTTCCAGGCAGTCCAGCAAAGAGATAACCTCTATGATACGGGATACCTTTTGACTTATACCATTCACTGTTTTCACGAAACCAGGCATAGTCCTTAATAATTTCTTCTTTAATACCAACAGGCATGACAACAGTTTCCAAGCGTCGCTTTTCCATCAGTTGGACTACCCATGCACTCATATAGCTTTCACTAGTAGTGAAAACGCGAAGCTTATCATTAGACTCTTCGTAATCTTTCTTAATTTTCTCAATCAATTTGTTGGCAAAATCAACAGTTCCAAAGGGAATATTGATAATAATGCTTGGATTAACTCCATTACTTGATGATTTATGTTTAGTAACCCACAAAATTCTATAATTATAGAAGAACAAATGAGTTCCGTTAGCTAAAGAATAGCTGTCATTATTGTCTTGTGCACCTTCTTCCATTCGCAGCCATTTTGAGTAGGAAGTATCTTTACTAACATTAATTCTAGTTGCACTAATTAAAGTCAAGGTTTTCAGAAAATCTTGAGTATACTGATAATATTCTAATTCAACACTTAATTCAACACTTGTGACCAAAAGTTCTTTCAAAAAAGTAAATACTCCAGTTAAGGCACTAATAATTTGCCCAATAACCAATGAATATAAAACGGGTCCAAATTGCGTATTGCTTGTCATTTCTTATAATGTATTTACAATTATTTGTGTTTAAATCAATTTTTTATATATAATTTGTTGAACTTAAATCATGATATCCTGAATCATAATGTCTATTTCTTTGACAACAAAGAAATCTTAATAGACAAATCAATCCAAGTATACCAGCAATGCACAATAAAGTAATAAACAATAACCAAGTAGCGTTCATCATCTCAATCAAGACACACACTCACGTACATAGTATTTAATCCTTTTTCAACTTTAAATTGCTTTCAATAAATCGCTTAGTAGATCTATAACCCCTACCAAACAAACGCTCCTTCATTTCTTTGTCAATATGAAAGTCAGTACTATTAATATTTTTTGTATCTATTATAACTGTTCTCGTTTTTTGAAGCTCTGTCATTTTATCCATATCTATTTTGTTAGTTAAGGTATTCATCACTAAATCAATGACGTGAAATACGTCATGAATATCCCGTCTACGCGTTTTGTCGGTCTTACTAACAGCATAAAATCCGATTGTTTTTTTCAATTGTGGATCTATACGCTCAAGATATCCTATTGGATAATTTCCCAGTAGAGCACCATCAACATAAATATCGCCGTTTAATTCAATTGGTTCGAAAAATAGTGGAATACTTATACTAATTCTAACGGCTGTCTTTACTGGCATGTCCGGAGTATTATCTTTGTTGAAATAAACAATTTCTCTTTTATTTAAATGAGTTCCTGTGACAATGAAATCCTTGTTAAATTGTTCATAAACTTCTTTGAACGTTATTTCTGGATTTATTCCTTTTAATTCAAAATTTTCTGCAATCCAAGAATCAATTAATTCGCCACTATAAAATCCATAATAGAAAATGAACCTATGAACGTTTTCCATTAGATTACTATTGTCTTTTAAGTGTTTAAAATCTCTTTCGGTCACAATTTCTATAATTTCATTTGCACTGAATCCACAAACGAGAAAAATACCTAATAATGCACCAGCGCTTGTGGCTACTATTCTTTTAATTCCTGGCATAATATTAGCTTTTTCTAACATTCTTATTGCACCATTAAACGCTAAAGCTTTTATACCACCACCACTAAAGGCAAGATTTTCTATATCCATCCCTTGGTTTCAAACAAGACAAATAATATCAATCAATAAACGTGGTTTTTTCTTTGTAAAAAATAAAGAGACATAATGCAATTTCAGGGAATAGGTTACATTGCAAGCGTATTGTCTGGATTTAGTTTGGTTCCACAAATTGTCAAAACATTTAATTCTAAAGAAGCTGATGAACTATCATTAGGCTGGATTTTATCAACAATGAGTGCAGCGCTTCTTTGGTTAGCATATGGTATAATTAATGGAATAACACCACAATTAATAAGTAGTTCTGCTCTTATTATTTCTTGTCTTATTTTGCTTATAATGAAATATTCGTATGATATAAATCAAGCTCAAAATGACCAACAACAAGAACAAAGACAAGTTATTTATTTCCCAGGAATGAGTACTGTTCCATTGTCAAGAATAATTCCAATGGGAGGACATTTGTACCCTATTTGATTTATTTTATGAAAGGAAAATAGATATGAAGATATGTGTTCTTGGTTTCGGTTCGTTATTAGAGCATCAATATTCTAATAATACATGTGCAGAACTTAAAGTTAGTACTCCATTTGCACCCACTGATTTTTCTTTACCAATTAGATTGTCATTTATTACTGGAAAAAGTACTAAAAATGAGAAATTAGCCCTTGTTATAGATCCAGAAGCATCAAGTAAAGAGCCAGTGTATTACGCTGTGCATAAATATAGTTCACTTCCAGCTGCTATTCGCAATTTGCGAGAGCGAGAAAATACTAAATTGAAGAATATTGGATATTTAAATGTAAATAATGATAACTATAGATGTAGTTGTCAAGGTATTTTATCAGAAATTAGAAAATTTTGTCAAAAAAATTATTTTGATGTTGCTATTTGGACAGATACGCCTCCTAATTTTAATTTTAAACAAGGGAGTCGAGATCATCCAAATATACAAATACAAAAATATTTGAAGTCTCGTCCTCGCGTTCTTCGAAATACTCAAGAATATTTGCGATTACTTCCAAGTATCATTGTCAGAAAAAATCCATTATTAACCAGAATTTGTAGAAATAATATAATTCCCAAAGGGATTAAAAAGTGTGATCAGAAATTTATTTAACTGCGAGAAGCAATAAGATTTGCGTCATTATTAATAGCAATCATTAATATAGGAATAATTACAATAATAGCAATGGTTAAGAGAGTATTTCTAAGTCCATTAAGAATATTAAACCAGGTTAATATCCAAACAATAATAAGAAGGACTAATCCTATAAGAGTCAATAATAGTCTCAAATTTGGACTAATACTTTCCCCAACCATTGACCAATATTTGAACTAGAATCTACAAATCTTTCCATTTTACTTAATGAAAAGAAAAATATTTACAATTCACTTAAACAAACACCAATTTCATAGCTCATGATACTGTCAAGAGCAGCATATTTAATCTGATCTGTTGTCAATTGTTCTTGACTCCAATCAGACATTGTTACTTTTTTATCCTTTTTGGGCAAATCTGTATTCATTACTTGATTATAGAGGTGAAGGAGTCCTCGAGGACCCTTCATAACTGGATTTCCTTTACGATCACGACCACAGAATTTGCGAGGCAAATCAGCCTTACCAGATTTGTGGATAATATCAGCTTCTCTTTCTAATTCAACAAGACCAGCAATTCTGACCTTGAATCGTTTACCAAGAAGATAAGCGTCCTCACCAATGCCACATCCATATTTCCAGATATCAGGAGATTCCAGGATCTGACAGAGCTTTTGAGTGAGTCTTCGTGCATTTCCAATCTGGATCAAGACAGTCAGACTGCTACCAGACAATTGTAAGAGTGATTGGCGAATATGACCCTTTCCATATACAGGTTTCCACTCAGTATCCATACCTAATTCAGGCTCTAGAAGGAGCCTATCCATAAGCTCATTGAATGAGGGGATTTCCTTCCCAGACTTATCATAGCTGACGGCATCTAGGTCTTGTTTAGAGCTCAATGAGAGGATATAGAGCTCATGGTCCTTCTTCAAATAATCTCCATAAATACGTCGAATATTCATAGTTGTATATCAACAAAAAAATATATACGGAATCAGTTTTTTTTGAGTCTACCCTCACACCCCTTACTGGGAGGGGTGTGAAATCAAGAGTTTAATATTGTCTTTAATACTTGCTAAATCCAGAGCTGTCCTACCATATTTATTTTTAATGTTCACATCAGTACCAGCTTTAATCAAGAGATCCACACAGTCTTCATGACCAAAAGAGCTTGCAAAATGCAGAGCCGTGCTGAGCTCTTGATGACTTAGAACATTCACATTAGCACCAGCTTTAATCAAGAGTTCAACACAATCTTCATGACCACTGTAACTGGCAAAATGTAGAGCTGTCCAACCATCATTGTCTTGTATATTCACATTAGCACCAGCATTAATCAAGAGTTCAATACATTCTGTATGACCATCCATACTTGCAAAATGTAGAGGTGTCTCACCAAACTTATTTTGAACATTCACATTAGCATCAGATTTAATCAAGAGTTCAAGACAGTCTTTATGACCATATGCACTTGCAAAATGTAGAGCTCTTCTTTTATCAAAGGTCTCTTGTATATTCACATTAGCACCAGCTTTAATCAAGAGTTTCATTAACTTCACGTAATCATTGCTGGCAGCATCAATTAACAAATACTCCGACGTATGCATCAATTCTAGTTCTTCTGCACTTAAATCATACAAATTCAACAAACTACTGAACTTTGACATACTCTTTTGAGTCAAAAAAGAGAATACATTGTACCAGATCTCGTTAGGTAACTCCATCTCTTTTTAAAAAAAAGAAGAAAAATCAATTTTTTAATTACTCTTCAGTCCAATTAGTTTCATCTCTAATCTTTTTCAATTCAGGATCAGGATCTGGTGTGATATTAAATCTTTCTGCAATATCATAAGGTGTTTTACACTTCTTGATGATATATGCAATCTTCTTACAACAAAGATCAACTAATTGTTTGTTATCCAAATAATTAGCAGCAATAGCCAACTTCATAATAATATCATCTTCCAAATTAGTGAATTCTCTGTCATAATTACCTTCTTTTTCAAAGAAATCTAAACTTCTTGGATCCTTCAATTCATCTTCTGTGTATGGATGAGCCTGGCGATAAGTACAATACTTAATAACATATTCCATAATTTCTGGTTCGACTTCTGTAATTGGAATACTTGCTCCATCAGAAGTAAATCCATCTTCTATCATACTTTTCAATGTAATGTTCATGTTAGCTGCTTCAATAGGAAATTCAAATTCCTGATTTCCGCAAGTAATTTTAACAATTTCAGATTGAGTAGTTTCCATAATAGAATTAAAAAACTATTAGGTTTAAAATCAATTTTTTATAACTGTGTTACACACAATTAACTTATGAAAAATTGATTTTTCATCTTATTTTCACATAAAATATGAATGCACCAACAGAAATCTGGTACAATGTATTCTCTTTTTTGACTCAAAGAAGTCAATCAAAGTTCAGTTGTCTATTGAACTTGTACAATTTAAGCGCAGAAGAACTAGAATTGATGCGCCCTAGTTCAAATGATTTGTTAATTGAATCGATTATAAAAGGGTATACCAACTTAATAAAACTCTTGATTAAATCTGATTATGTTAACGTGAACATAAAAGATACATTGATATGTGGTGATACACCTCTACACTTCGCAGCTTTATATGGTCGTCCAAAAATTATTAAACTCTTGCTTGAAAATGGTGCTGATCCAAATATTGAAAATTTTTGGAGATTAAAACCTGTGGGATATGCAATAAGAAATGATTATCAAGAATGTATTAAAGCCTTTGTTAATTATAAAAAATAATTTTTATATTTTGATTTAAAAATTGATTAACAATTAATATAAAACGATATATTAAAATGAAACCTGTTGATATTATTGTTGCTTGTGATAACCAAAATGGTATTGGAAAAGATGGAGGTATTCCTTGGAAAATTAAAGAAGATACAACTCACTTTAAATATATTACAACTCGTACTACATCACCTTCAAAAACTAATGTTGTTATTATGGGCAGAAAAACATGGGAAAGTATCCCGCCACAATTTAGACCACTGGAATATAGATTTAATATTGTTGTTAGCACAAGTCAAGTAATTAGTGGTTGTAATACTGTAACTTCAGTTCAAGAAGCAATCAATATTTCTAACGCATTTAATAATGTTGAACGAATTTTCATTATTGGAGGTCAAAGAATTTATGAAGAAGCAATTACCAATTGTCTTGATAGTATCGAAAATATTTACTTAACCAGAGTACATGATACTTTCGATTGTGATACATGGTTTCCGTCATTACAACAAAATCATTTTCAATTAGTCAATTATTCTGATGTAAAAGAAACTCCGAGTGGATTAAAATACACGATGACAAGATATGTTCAAAAAAATATGCTCGGATTAGGTGAATTCGCCTATCTTTCTCTCTTAAAAAAGATTATCGAAAAAGGTAATCTTCGCCAAACAAGAAATGCCAAAACATTAAGTATTTTTGGTGAACGATTAGAATTTGATTTACGAGAAGGATTTCCTTTAATGACAACTCGAGGTCGAGTCTGGGTTAAAGGTGTTTTCGAAGAACTTATGTGGATTATTCGAGGCAGCACAAATGTCAAAGATCTTGAAAACAAAGGTGTTAAAATCTGGAATCCAAATAGTTCAAGAGAATTTCTGGATAGTCGTGGATTAACACATCTAAAAGAAGGAGACATTGGTAAAACATATGGTTCAGTATTAAGACACTTTGGTGCTAAATATATTGACTGTGAAACAGATTATACTGGACAAGGAACTGATCAACTTAGTATAGCAATTAAAAAAATCAAGGAAAACCCACATGACAGACGTATTATTCTGAGTCTCTGGGATCCAACTAATATTGATAATTGTGCATTACCACCTTGTTTGCGAGATTATCAATTCTATGTTGACGACAATGTCATTCACTGTCAAGCCACACTCAGAAGTTCTGACACACCAGTAGCACTACATTGGAATATTTGTACGGTAGCATTATTTATGTTGATGTTATCCAAAATTTGTGATAAAATTCCTGGTAAACTGATTATGATAATTGGTGATGCACATATTTATGAAGACCATATTGAAGATGTCAAGACTATTCTTGACAGACAACCAACAACATTCCCAGAAATAACATTGTTGCGGAAACCAGAAAAAATAGAAGATTTCCAATTTAGTGATTTGAGAATAATTGAATATTATCCACAAAGCAAAGGGCTTAAATTGAAAATGATTGCTTAATTACTAGTATTTTTGTTGATAAATCCAATAACATCAAACTTATATACTTTTATTTTTTCGGTAGATGGATTTATATAATTAATATAATTTTTCTTCAATAAATCAAGAAATCCACTAAATCCAATATTCTTATTATTATTTACAATAATATGTTGAAAAACGTCAATCACACTCCTAAATATATGTTTTCCTTTATTAATACTATATTCAGATACCCACATAAGATCTTCGATTTCATCAATATAATTAATATTTGAAGTGTCAACAGTATAATCCATTATTTTACTCAATTGATCAAAATCTCTATTTTTTATAAGACCTTTTCTATAAACAAATTTTTCATTTATATCTTTAATATTTCCAGTGAAAGGAATAAATATAATATATCTCCTATTTCTCTGCATGATAACAGATTTTTGAATTGGGAAATCATCTAAATTAAAAATACCAATAGATTCTTCTTTCAATTCGCGTCTGGCACAATTAAATATAGTCTCATTAAATTCTCTACGACCACCAAGACTATTATAAAGTCCTCTTGATCGATTCATATTAAATCTCTCTCGTCCTAATAGAAAATAACAGCTATCATTTTTAACATAATAAGGTATAATTCTTGCCTTAGTTTGTTTCGGAAATGATCGCTTCCAACTAAGTTCTCGTACTTTCTCTGAATTAAGGATGTACGACATCTTGTCGTAATATTTATCAAGTTTATTTTTTAAAGCCTTATTTATACAAGACATCCATAAGGACCTAAATGTGCTTCTTGATTTGGTTCATTATTTTTACAACCCTCACAAACTTTACATAACTCAATGTTTAATTGCGATTGAATCCAAATAATATCCCATACATCCAAGTAAAACAAAACATTTTCTAAGACAAGAGTTGGTAATACTTCAAGCATTACGGCTAAGCACCTTCGTAATATCTATACTATTATCTTTAAGACTTTCTGTCATTAATAAAATCATTTGTTCATTTGTAAATTGACGATCCTTTAACAATGTTTTTATAATTTCTAAACATCTACCTTCAATAGCATCTTGTATATAAATAAATATAGTATCATCCGAATAATCACAAATTTTCAACAAAAATTCAACAAATTCAATCTTATCCCAGAAAATTGCGGACTTCATTAGGACATAACATGCCAATTTATTTTTATGAATTTGTGTAGACATAATGAGCAAATCAAATAATTCTAATTTAGATGTTCTAATACATGATTGTAAGCAATCATTGTCGGGAATAACACCATAATTAAGTAAAGCCATAACAAATACTGTGCTAACTGTATATATGCAACAATCTTTCAACAAAATTAGTGCAAGAGTTATATCAACTTTTTGTTGTCTAATTAATTCTTTCCAAGCTAAAAATGCAATATTATATTTATTTATACAATCGGATTCAATTGATAATTTTAATAGTCCTTTCCATATTGATTTACTATATTTTTTGTAGTATCGATCATTAGTTGTTTCTATATTCAGATAGAATTGAATAACTCGCGGATCTAGTCGTGCTCCATGAACTATAAGTAAATCAACTATAGAAACACATTGATTAATTAGTGCTTCATTTAATGGTGTTCTATCCATTGCATTAACATTAGCGCCAAAATTAATAAGTAATTTAACCATTTTGATATTATTTGTTTTGATTGCCAAAATAAGTGCGAGATCGTCACGAGCATTAATGTCAACAAAATTTTCAAGAAGAATTTTTACACATTCAATATTTTCTGTGCGTGTGTAATGCATTAATGGTTCATTATCTTCAAAATCAAGCTTTGTACCATATTTAATCATTAATTTAAGTATTTGTGGATCATCATTTATTCTTAGTAAAATACTATCATCAACTTTTATTCCATGGAATAAGAGGAACTCAATTGCACTATAGTTTTGTTGAATTATATATTTATACAAGAGTGCTGGATTTAATAAAGCTCCTCGCTGGAAAAGATACTCTGCCACCTTAAATTTCATTGTTTCTAACGCATAATCAAATGCATTATTGATATAAGTATCAGTAACAAGTATTTTAACTAGATTCAAATTATTTCGATTAATAGCAATTAAAATATGATCTTCTTCTGCTGTTATGCCAGTATTTACAAGCTCACGTACTTTATCAACCATATCCAATTGAATTGCAATTCTAATAGCTATTTCTGGATCTATTTCTTTTTCCATGAATATTTTTTTAGCTATTTCTATTTCACTCGCTCTAATTGCTAAAAGAACTGCTAATTCATGATTATCAAACGCCTGATATAAAAATAGATTCTTTTTAACTTCCCAATCGTCGTAAATTTCATTACCGAGAACATGTTTAAGTTTATTATGTGAGGACACTCCAACATAAGACATAATATTGATCCATAATTCAATTGGTAAGTTCATTTATTATACATGAAGAGACTTTTAAAAAAATAATTATTGTTAATTTTAGAGTCTCATAATAGTAATTCCACCAACACCTATTCCGATTGAAGCAGCAATATTTTGAAATCCAGTAATTCTAAGTGGGATAGTGAGATCAGAAACATTAATCACACTAGAACTAACAAGTTGACCAGTTTGTGATGTTTGTCCTGGAAATACAGCACCTGCTTCTAATTCATAAGGATCAGTATTTGCAGACCAAAGTGTGCCGCCGACTACAATACCTAATGTTCTTTGACCATTACCTATTGTTGTTGCTCCACCATTCATAGTGGCATACGTATTAACTTGATACATACCAGTTGTTCTGAAAAATATTGTATAAGATTGACCAGGTCCTATAGGTCCTGTAAATTGAGCATCAAAATTATCACTTGATGAAATTGTATCAAAAGCAAGTTCAACTGTACTAGCTAAAGTTACTGATTGACCTGCTGTTAATTCTCCATGGAAATAATCCTTGTTAATAACACACCAATTTCTACCATTCCATTTAAGAACTTTGTTTTGACTAGGAAGTAAAATAATCTCATCACTTCCACCACTATTGTATGTCACTGAGACATTGTTAGTGCTCGCAGCATCGTTCTCAATACAAATAACGTGTCCGACACTGCACTTATTGATATCAGCAAGTGTCATTGAGAGATCACTTCCTGCAGCAGTAACAACAGCTTCGTCATCATTTGGATTAATTGCTCCATCAGCATTGTAAACCGCAACACTCTTATTCTTCGAAACACAAACATTGTCATTTCCAACAGTAGAAACAACAATACCAGTCAAATTACCAGTCAATTTGTTACCATCAATAAATGCATTATTCAAATTGTCACCTAATTCAATACCAGCAGATGCACTTTGTCTAATAATGTTATTAACAATTAAACAAGAATTGAATGAAGCACCAGCAGAAGAAATACCTGAATCACCTGCATCATCAATAATATTGTTTGTAACAATATGATTTCCTAGTCCACCACCATTAACTGCAATACCAGTATTATTGTTAGATGAAATAGTATTGCAATCAACAACTGCTTTACCAGAACGAACACATAATGGTCCAGATTCCTGAATCTGATTACCTTTAATAATTACCTCATTACCTAAAGAATCAATTGCGCAATTTATAACTGTATCAAATACATTGTCTGTAATATTTACATTAAAAGAATTTGTGTCGACACCAACACCAACGTTATCCATATCTGAGAAAACAGAAGATTTAACTTGGCAATTAATAACATTATAAAATCCAAGACTTCCGGTGCCACTGTTAGCGCTATTAACAAACGTACATGATTCAATAGAAACTTTAGTACTTGAATTAACAAAAACATCACTGGTTGGAACTGTACTTGCCGGAGAGTTACTATCTATTTGTAAATCTTCTAATTTCACAGAATCAACAGTATCAATACTGAAAATGGGAGCATTTAATCCAGCTGCTGCGCGGAAAATAGTAGTTTCTTTTCCACAACCAACAATCTTTATGTTACTAGGCAAGACGATTGTTGACATAACAGTATAAACACCACTACCAACGCTAATACATCCTCCACCAGCCTCAGTAACTAATTCTAAAGCTTCAAGGAACTCAACAAGTGTCGTGACAACAGAACCACTTGCAAGCCCAATAATTTTTATTGAACCACCTTCAGTAATGGGTCTAATACAATCTGTTAAAAGCTCAGTACTGGCTCGCACAGTGTTTCCAAATAAAACACTGGTTCCAATGCCTAAAAATGTATTCATTGTATATACTCTATTTAAAGAAAAATAAAAGATATAATTTATATAATGAGTTGGATAGATCGCATCATTTTCTTTGGTACCGGATACATTATTGGTACTTCTGGATATCAACCACCAAATCCATTCATTCACTGGACTCCTGAAGAACTCAGAGTTCTTGGTTATCAAATAGCTAGTAAAGAAGAAGGGAAAATTAAAATTGATATTATCGAGGTCGAAAAAAATGATTTAAAATAAAATTATATATAAATAAGATTATGGGACTTTTCACAAATTTGATTTCATTTGGATTAGGTATTTATGTTGGTAGTCTTCTGTGGAGACAGGGTGAGACAGGACCATTGATTGAAATGAAAGATGGTGATATAAGTTTTTTCGGAATTAAAATAATTGATACTGAACCAGGAAAAGTTAATATTGGCGGAGTAGTTAATATTGATACAAATTAAGAAATAAAGTACAATAGACAATATAAAATGAGCTAAGCTCATTTCCTTTTTTTTAAGGTACTAGCGTTGATGTACCTATATTAAAGATTTTCCAACCTCTACCAGTCCATTGTAATGCTGCTGTTTGACTAGCAGCATTAATTTGTATACTTGTATAACTAGTTCCATCAGTATTAGTGGTATTAACTGGAGTAACAATAAAATTAGCTCCAATGATAACATCAGCCCTGATTGCGATATAATGTCCAGCACTACCAATAGATAGGTCTTGTAAATTTATAATCTCATCAGGACCATCCGAAATCAATTCCATAACTAAAGCATCAAAATCACCATCATAATTTGATGATCCACCATTTTCATTAAGATCATATATTGCATTATTTCTTGTTATTTTTGTAAATGTGGAAGAAGCAAGACTTGCAAAATTAATAAAATTACTACTTGTAGTTAATGGTTCAAATGCATTATCAGCAATTAACGAATTATCAGAATTTGATGCAATTTCTATAGCAAATAATGTTGGATTCAAGAAAGTATTATTACAAATAGAACTAAATGATGAATTGGCTGTATTAAGAAATACAGCATCACCTGTTGCATCAGCAAATTGACAACCCTGAAGTAAAATTCTTCTATTACTTACAAGACTAGCTGCTGTATCAAAATGACAATTAGTAACAATAGCAGGTGCAATAGTTGCTCCAGAGCCAGATACGAAAATACTAGCTGATGTCATTCCTCTAAATATTGAATCACTGACAATAACTTTACTTGTTGCAAGAGAAGTAACAGCCTCAATACCAAATTGTGCAGAACCTTCAAAAATACATTCTTTAACTATAGAATTATTACTATTAATTGTCATATGTGTGAAAATGCCTACTGAAGTAAAATAACATCCAGTTACAATAATATTCGATCCACCAAGTAATAAACCTGTTGATGTTCCATTTTCGATATTACAATCTTTAATTAATAATCCATCAGGATCATTATTAGCAAATACACCAAAAGTAAAATTAGTAATAGTACACTTATCTATAGTAACATTTAAGGAACCGTTTTCTATTCTAAGACAGATACCTGAATTACCATTTAGTGTAATTCCTTTTAAAGTAACATTTTGAGCACCATCAATCAATACTGTTTGGAACCCAATAGTTCTTTGAATAATAACATTTCCAATTCCTTCCAAAACTACATTACTTTGTGTAATATTCAATTGAGTTATTGTGTATGTTCCTGGTGCTATTTGAATATGACTTGCTCCAGCAGCAAGAGCTGCTTCAAGTGCTGTTATAGTGTTAACTAAAATTTTACGTCCACTATAACTAAATACTTGAAAAGTCAATACATCTGTTCCGACTGTATCATTTCCGTTTATATTAGTACACAAAAATCCTAATTCACGATTAACAACACCTTCTTGAACAAACATGAAATTACTACCAACACTTTCTCCACTGGCAAAGTCACTCGCGCGTGTTGGTGTACCAGTAGTTTCCACAATATAAATACCATTCTCTGTTCCAGTTGTTTGATCCTTGATGAGAATCCTGTCTCCAGTTACAAGGACAACACCATCAATTGTGTCTCCATTTTCGAAATCACTTGCGAGTGTTCCAGCTGTTGTTGTAGCAACACGTACACTCTCTTTAACATCAGTTGAAAAATCTACAAAAGAAGCTACTGTTGGACTTGAAGCCTTTAATGCTTGGTTTGTATAAACATTAGTATTACCAATAATTACAGGCGCACCACTTGTTTTCAAAGCATTAACCCCAGTTTGCCAAACAGCTGATGTTCCTGATTCGGCTGTTAAAATTTGATCTACAGAAGGAGCAGTTCCACTTATATCTGTATTATAAAGTGCAACAGTTGAACCATTAAAAGGTTCAATACCATCTGTAAATGCTTCTACGTTACTCATTACTATTTTAATACGATAAAAAATAAAGGCAATTACTAATTTATGTAATAACAACACTTCCGAATGTATCAATTAAATTCCATCCTGTACCTGAAATAGTCCATTGAAAGACAGCATAATCACCTATGTCATTGAATTGAATGGATGTATAAGCAGCCCCTGTATCATATCTCGTTCCTGCAGTTGTTGGTGTAACATCCATATCATAACCAGCGACTGATTCAGTATATTCAATAACTAATATATGTCCAGCACTACCAAAATTCAAATCAGGTAATGTAATACCAACGGGTGATGCTGCAGCTGGTTCTGTTCTAATTATATCATCATATCCATTAAATGATGAACCATTAGCCAGTACTGATTGTGTAAAAGAGTTATTTTCAATTACACGGGTATACTTATTACCAATACCAACATTTACACTTATATTTCCAGATCCATTGTTTCTTAAGATGTTACTTTGTATCAATCCATTTTCTGCAAAAACGATCATATTTATTCCAAATAAAGTAGAATTTTCAATAACATTACCAGTAATAATAGTCTGGTTACCAAAAATTGTAATAGCATCTCCCGTAGCATTATTAAAAAGATTGCCAACAATACTTAAATTAGAAGCACTTGGTGAAAAATCAGTAACTGTGGAACATCCTTCAAAATGACAATTCTTAATTAATGTAGTTACTTCAGTAGATATTGTGGAAGAACCTGTTACTGTATCAAAAATACAGTTATTAATAACTAATTGTCCACTATTACTGATAGAAATGGCATTTCCTGTTGTAGTTCCAAATATGCAAGCTTCAATAAGTCCTTGACCAAAATTTAATCCTACAATATTTATATTTAATTTAGCTGCAGCTAAATTAGCAAAACGACAATTTTTTATTGCAAGTCTATCAATTGTATTTGTACCAGCATTAACATTTATATGATCTCCTAAATTACCAGCTCCATTAAAAAGACATTCTTCTATTTTTAATCCTGTTACTCCACTAACTTCAATATTACTAACAGATGTTCCACTATTCACCAAATTACAGTTTTTAATTGTTATATTACTCGTAGTTGCTCCAGTAACTTCTATTAAATTATCTGGGGTTGTTACACTACTTTCATTGCCATCAAGTTGGAGATCTTGTATTTTAATTTCCGAAACATTGTTAATTGATATAATTGGAGCAGTTAGTGGATCAACGGCTCTTAAAATAGTATTAGTGTTTCCACTGCCTCTGATAATTGTATTATCGCTTACAACAAGTGAACTATCAATTTCATAAATTCCGGGTAAAATTGTAATATCATTAACACCATTTGTTATAGCTAATGTCAAAGCTGATGAACTTGCAACAGTCAAATTTGTTTCCGAATTACTAAAGATTCTAAAATTTATTGTGTCTGTTCCAACTACATCAGATCCAGGGGTATTAGTGACAACAAATCCATTATTTGCATTAGCATTCCCTTCCGCAGCCCAGAAAAATTTTGTACTAACACTTTCACCACTAATAAAATCACTAGCACGTGTTGGTGCTCCAGTAGCTTCTACAACATAAATACCATTCTCTGTTCCTGTAGATTGATCTTTAATAAGGATCCTGTCTCCAGTTACAAGGACAACACCATCGACTGTATCTCCATTCTCAAAATCACTTGCGAGTGTTCCGTTTGTTGTAGTAGCAACACGAACATTATTTAAATTACTTTCTGAAAAGCTTCCCCATTCACCTGTTGTTGCACTTGAAGCGAAGAAAATATCTGCTACACTTGGTGGACTAGTACTAGTAACAACTACTGGTGCACCAGTAGTTTTCAAAGCACTTATACCAGTTTGCCATTCAGCAGCACTTGCACTTGTTGCTGTAAATACTTGATTAGCTGTAGGTGCCACATTACTAAATGTAATGCCATTTACATCAAAAGTAGCACCACTTGCTGGCTGAATTTGATCCGCAAAAGTAGTGTCTGTCATACGTATGTGTCTATACACATTTAAGATAAAAAAATAAAATATATGTATTCTCGCTAAACAGTTCCATTAGTTGCAAAAACTAATGCTCCAAAACTACCAGTATCCATTAATATCATTTGATCACCATTACTATTAAATGTGGTTGTTACTGTTGCAGCCCCATCATATTCTCTTGTTTCTACAATTAAATTCTGTGGTCCTGCATTGCGTTCTACTAATGTTGGATGACCTACATTAGTAATATTAGAAACAAATGGTGGAAACCCAAAATTTTCATCTTGAAGAGTATTTGCACCAGAACCAACTGTTGTTACTTCCCAAACTGTTTGTCCCCAATTGACTAATAATATTCCATCAATAGAAGTAGTTACACTTCTGGCTTGATTTTCTGTTGAAGTAATAAGAGTTTGGGTACCGGGAGTATAATCATATATACTAATAAATTGAGCAGCCGTTGTTCTATCAGGGAATGAATTTCTTGATAATATTCCACGTGAATTATTGGTTGTATTTGAATAAAGTATAGCGTTTAAGGCGTCATTAAGTTGTCTATTATTTGTCATAATAAAACCATTATTTCCTGGTGATAAATCAAAATTAATCATAGGAACACCTACTGGTGCACTAACAAACAAATTAGCATCTAAAATACTACTTCCATAAACATTCGTAGTTGAATTATTAATGAAAGTATTTCCTTTCATTATACTTCTTTGTGTTTCAAGATCAAGGGGATTCTGTGTAATGTCTTCAAAAACACAATCTTTGATTATTAAAGTATTATTACTTGTGCTCGTAATGCCTGTACCTAATCCACCATTAAAAGTACAAGAACTAATAATAACTGCACGTGCACTTGATTCGATACCAATATAACTCTGTCCAGACAAAGTACCGCCATTAAAAAGACATTCATCAAATCGTGTACCAACAGATGTACCAGTAATACGAATCATTGTAGCTGGTGTCGGCGCAACACTAGTGGTTGTATCAAATATACAATTTTGTATCTTGCAATTATCAACATTATTTAACAATATATGATGCTCATCATTAACATTCGTTATTCTCACAGATTCGAGAATACTATTGTCAGCACTCATATCAACCGCAGGTCTTGAAACAGTATCACCTCCAGCATTAATAGTTAAATTTTTCAGAATACAATTTGAATCAAGAGTTATCATAGGATTACTTGTTGTAGTAAGATTTGTAATATTAGTAATACCGATTCCACTACCTTCTAGAGTTGTATTAGCACTTAATGACAAAGAACTACTTGGTAAAGTATAAATTCCCGGAGCAACTTTTATATAACTAATACCGGCACTGACAGCAGCCGTTAATGCCTCTAAATTATTAACTTTCGCAGATACATTAAATGCATTGGCAAAAATATCAAACGAAAGATTATCAGTCCCAACTAAAGCATCTCCTGAACAAACGAATCCTGTTGTTTTATTTACAGTTCCTTCTTGTACCCAAACAAATGAACTAGTTTGAAGAGTACCTCCCGCAAAGTCACTAGCACGTGTTGGTGCACCAGTAGTTTCAACAATATAAATACCATTCTCAGTTCCTGTAGATTGATCTTTAATAAGAATTCTATCTCCTGTTACAAGGACAACTCCATCAATTGTGTCTCCATTCTCAAAATCACTTGCCAGTGTTCCAGCGCTTGTTGTAGCTACTCGCACACTAGTTTTGATATCACTTACAACTGGTTTCCAAATTGCTGTTGATGAACTTGTTGTATATAAAATATTTCCTGTACTTGGTGGACTGGCGAGACTGACATTTACAGAGTTTAATGCAGCAGTACCAGTTTGCCAATTAGCAGCACTCGCGCTTGTTGCTGTCAATACCTGATCTAGTACAGGTGCAGTTCCACTAATGTCAACACCATTTAATCCTACTGTACTTCCAGTCAAAGGTGTAATTTCGTCAACTAATAAAGTATTGGTTGACATCCTTATAATACTAAGTCAAAAAATAAATGAATAATTTGTTTATAATGGATTTATAAATGTAATATTGATAAATAAATTGTCTAAATTTTCAAAAGTAGCGCTATCTTGAAATCCTATACATCTTACTGTTTCTGAAGTTGATGCGACACGAATAACACTTGTTGAAACAATAGATTGTACTTCATTTGCACTATCATTAACTATATTAATTAATCCCCAATCAACACTGTCACCAGAATAATTTATAAAACCTCGAATTGTATAAGTACCACCGTTTGGTGAACAAGTAAACCCAAAAGTTACTTGATAGAATCCTGTTTCAGTAAAATGAAATAAATCACTTCCATCTTGTGTGATATTTGCACTGCTTATAATTGAATTAAATGTTAATCGAGAAGCAACACCAGGACTTAATAATTCATTTCCTGTAGCAAAATAATGTGATATTGGAGGATTAGATGGTGGATTTGTTGAACCTATTAAAATCCATTCATATCCATTCCATTCAAGAATAACATTATCATTAACAGCACTAAGAGAAACACTTGTAAAGTTGAAGAAATTTGTTGGTGTAACTGTTACTCCTCCACTGATTGCACTTATAAATATTCTATGTCCTGTTGAAACAGTTGTAATATCAGGTAATGTATATGCTCCCGGATCACATAAAACATTATCATCATATGGATTCAAAACACCAGCTGCACTTGGAAGAGAAGTTGCCATATTGCTTCTAACACAAACAGTGTCATCATTACCTGTTCCACCAACATTAATATTAAATGATGGTGTTGATAAAGAAGTATCGATTATTCTATTATCTTCAATAATCACATTTCCACTGTTGTTACCGATTTCAATGTTATGGAAAGTGCCATTGCCATTATTTTCCAGAGTATTTCCAGAAATTGTTCCAGAACCTACACTCAAAATACCGCGACTAAGATTATTCTTAATCAAATTCCCAGTGACAGTTATATTGCTTGAACTGCTTGTAATATCTAGACCAAGTGCACTGTTATCACTAATAGTATTACCACCAACGATGTAATCACCGGTACCAATTAGTCTAATAGCAGAACCAACATTTCTTATAGTGTTATCGCTAATATTATGATCACCAGTTCCGCTAATTAACATTCCATTACTACTACTAGTATCAATAATATTACCTAAAATACTGATATTGGTTCCACTACTCTCAATACATGTACTTGTTGTATTATTAATAGTACATTTTGATATAATAACATTTGTACCTGAAACGAAAATACCGTTTCCAACAGAATCCTGTATCACATTATCACTAAAAGTAATGTTTGTTCCATTCAATAATGTTCTAGTTGCGGATTCAAATGTGTTTCCAGTTAATGTACATCCATTAACATTTGCTAAATCAATACAATCATCAACACTTGTATTACTGATATAACAATCAGAAACTATGAGTTCAGAACTAGTTGTTCCACTGACTGTAATACAATTTCCGGTTGTTCCACTAAATCGGCATCCACTAACGTTTAATCCATTTGAACCATTCTGGACTGCAATTACGCTATCAACTAAACAATCAACAAAAGTACAATTCTCAATAGTACAATTGGTATCGCCGTCTAAAGTTAAGATAACACCTTGAAAACTATTACCATCAAACTTACAATTTTTAATTGTAACATTATTTCCTAAATTGAACATAGCCAAATTATCTGTACGCGTAAAGACAGTTTGCTCATTTCCACTACCGTCAATAACACAATTGTCTGGAATACTTATTGTATTTGTTAAAGTAAAAGTGCCACTTTGTACTAAAATGTGTCCTCCACTTACCAAACGCTCGTTTAGTTGTGTTAAATTTGCTGCACCAAGTTCCAAAGTACTCGGTAAAGATAAATCTAAGTCATCATTTGTTCCAGCTGTTAACAAACTAAATTCTAAGCTAGTTTCAGTAGGATTGACATAAACCAACTTATTAGCTTGTCCGTTGTATGTGCTCGGTGTATCGATTAAACTTAAGAAAGTATTACCGATAGCCACATCTCCTAACCTGACTCCCCACAAAACTGGTACCTGATCGGGATCAGTACCAGCAAATCCACTCATTTCTACTGCTACGCTTGTATCGCTACTAGCATTCAATCGAAAACTGAGTTTATAGTCTTCGGTGTTCAATACTTGACTCAAAAAGAAAGATCTGCTAATTGTATGTCTTGCACTTGTGCTTGATTCTGTCACAAAGGTTTTACTGACTGCTACAATATTATCACTGGAGTCACGAACATGAACTAACATTGAATCACTTACATTTGGAGCATTTAATGCCAATGAATATCCAGTAATCCAGAAACCATCATTCAATGTCATTGTTCCTGGAATATCTACTTCAGTAGTTCCTGAATAATTAATATCTGATACAGTTGTGTATGTGTTCTGAGAACTGGTCAACGAACTGAGATCAATAGCCCATAAAACTGGAACTTGATCTGGATCTGCAATACCGCTCAGCGCACTCATTTCTACTGCAGGACTAACAGTAGCAGTTGTGTTAAGTCTGAATGTTAGTCTATAATTAGTAGCATTAGCAGTAAAGACAAAAGCTTTACTAACACTTTGTCTAATAGTAGTAATATTTTTTGTTAAGAATGTTTTTGATGTGGTAATAGGTGTATTGCCGGCATCTTGAACAAAAACTAAAATATCATCCGCTACACTAGGTGTTCTAAGTGTAAGACTATATCCAATTAACCAATCACCAGCAGTCAATGTAATTGTACCAGGTACATCAACTTCACTCGTACCAGCATAATCTAAATCAGTAACAGTAGTATATGCATTTTGATCAAATGTACCTTCAATACGCGCAGCCCATATTAATGGAACTTGATCCGGATTTGAAGTACCGCTCATAGGATCCATTTCGATTGCAACTGTTCCAGCTACACCAGTATTAAGTTGAAAACTAAGCTTCAAATCATTGGTCGCCGCAACTTCTGTGTACACAAATTGCTTTGTTACAGTGTGTCGTTGACTACTTCCATTGTCATTGATAAACGTTTTACTATCACTTAAAATTGTATTTCCTGAATCTCTAACATAAATCGCCACAGGAACTGTTGGATCGCTAGTAGTAAATGTAATACTAAAATTAATCAACCATGTTCCTGTTTTTATGCTAACTGTTCCAGGAAGATCAACAGGTGTTGACCCATTATAATTTAAATTAACAACACTTGTATATAAATTTTGATCAGCAGGAATTTCTTTTACAACTTCACCTTTTAATTCATTCAGAGCTCCAACAATACTTGTTGCACTGAAACTAGGAATCAAATCAGTATCACCAGTTTCGTTAAAGGCTAAAGGACCTGTGTTATCAAGAGCACTGAAAGTAATTGTTCCTTGAGTTCCTCCACCTCCATCAGCACCTGCTGTGATTATAATATCACCACCATCACCGGTTGCACCACCAATACCTCCAGTTAAATTTATAGTACCACCTTTACCAACTCCATCACCGGTTCCAGGTTGTATATTTAAATCAGTTCCAGGGTTTCCACTTGTAGTAGCAGCAGAATCCGTTAAAATATTATCTGCATTTAATTCTGTTTGTACATAAACCCCATCAAAAACGTTAGAGGTTGCCATTTAATATAAATGTATAAAAAATTAATCTTACATAAAAATTGATTATGTATAATACATTGATCAAAAACATGTTGACATTTAACGGACCTTCAATTGATAAAATTAATGTTACAGAATTTACTGTTGATCAAGGACAATTTAAAAGTGCCCAAGTTTATTGGGATGATCCAAGAGTCAAGTTGCTTTGTATTTTCAAGGATGTTACTTTTCCTTATGGAATTCGTAAAGTGCATGAACGCAATGTTTTACCGATTATTGTTGATGAAGAAATCGTTAAGCATTTAAATGAACTAAGAACAACTGTTGAAGCAAAAGCAAATTATAGTCAACAAGTTGATCGCAAGTTTTTCCCACTAGATAGTAACATTTTTACTGTTAAATGCTACAATCCTAAAATTTTCAAAGATGAGAAAGAATCAGTAACTCATATTCCAGCTGGCACAAAGGGTACTGCATATGTTATCCTGCAATCACTTTGGTTAAACGGCAATATGACTGGATTTAAATTTGTATTAGATTCTGTCTATTTCTAAATAATTTTTTTAATTTATTTATAGTAATAATGATAAGATGCAAATAGTTTATAGCTTAGATATGAAAACTAAGGAAGTAAAACTGTATGAAATCGTTAGCAATGAAAAGAGTCAAGAAGCATTAGATAAAACAGCACTAAAAGTCTTGATATTTGAAGAAGGTCAACGTCGTGCCAAAATTATTGAAGGAAATGGTATCGACTATGAATCACAGGAACCAGGATATTTTCTAAAACGTGATGGAAAAAAGATCATTTTATATAACAAAGTCCAACAAATTTCTCATGGATGGATTGGTTCAACTATTCAATTTGAAATAAAATGCATTAAGTTATTCGGTTTAACAAATTTCATTGATCAAGAAATCGATTTATCAGTCAATGAATCAAAAGAAAATGATCAAATTATTTTGTTACTTAATAAAAGGGTGATGACATCATTAGCAGACTCGATTTTCCAAGTAATTGATTCTCAAATTGCAAGAAATAAATATTCTTCCTTTGATAATTATCTTATTCTATCAAAGATTATGGAATTAGTTGAAAAAGTCCCACAATTGTCTGGTCCAGAAAAGAAAAAACTAGCTATAGAAGTAACACAAAGAATATATGAAAAACATATTAAAACAAATAATAAACTCAATCAAGAAATAATGAAGATTCTGTTTTCAGAAATGGTTCTTGATAAAACAGTTGATATTATTGTAGCTGCTTCACGAGGCGAATTTCAACTAAATAAAAAGGCAAAAAAATGTTGGAAGAACTGTTTTAAAAATTGAATCTAGATATTAATTATCAATACACACAATGAATCCTAATACAATTGAAACTATCAAAGAAATTAAAGAATCATGGGAAGACCCTGATGTCACTAATTTGTATATTAGAAAATCCTGGCAACCATTATTTCAAGAACAGTTTGCAACAGAAGATTTTCAAAAGAAAATGAAGGTTTTTCAGAAAATAGTGAAAAATGACGCGGAAAAACTTATTTTCCCAAGTAAACACAAAATTTTTAATGCATTCAATATGTGTTCGATGAATAAAGTGAAAGTAGTTATCATTGGTCAAGATGTTTATCATGCCAATCCCAATGAAGCTCAGGGATTATGTTTCAGTGTTCCACAGAATATTGATGTGCCACCAAGTCTTAAAAGAATTTTTAAAGAGCTTGACAGAGATCCTGAAGTCTCATTCCAGAATCCTCAGGCTCATGGTTGTTTAGTTCCATGGACAACTCAAGGAGTCCTGCTTCTCAATACAGCACTTACTGTTTGGCAAAAACACCCTGGAAGTCACATTAGATATTGGGAAGACTTCACTGATAATATAATTAAACATATATCCGACAATAAAAATGGGATCGTTTTTATGTTGTGGGGAAAATTTGCTCAATCCAAAGCTAGATTAATTGATTCCACAAAACATTGTATTCTTGAATCACAACACCCAAGTCCTCTTGCAACAGGAAAAAATAATCCATTTATTGGAAATGGACACTTCAGTAAAGCTAATAAATATCTTCAGTCAAATAACATTGATCCGATTGATTGGAGCCTTTAATTGCCAAAAATTCTAAAACAAGAATCACACTTATAAATTCTTCTATTATACGACGCCAAATACGATTTTGGTGTCAATTTTTTACAATGAACACAATTACTACACCCTAAATTAAAAATCCACAAAAATACCATATTGTTTTTATATAATAATCTTTTCTTTTATTTATAATAGCAATGCCTCCAAAAAAAGTTAAAATTACAACAACAGAAGAAGAACTTGAGAAAGAACTGAAAGAAGCTGGTATTATTACTGAAGATGCTGACAAAATTAATTTCCTCACATTCGAAGACGAGTTTAATAGTACTCAATTCAATGGTTCTGATCTTGATATGCTGTTCGGTTTAATTTATGTATTCAAAAAACATCATAATGGATGTATACCTTTGAAAATTAAAATTAGCAAAAAGGATGCATTGTTCTTTAGTTTGGGTATTAATTGGACATGTAAGAAGAAAAAAAGAAAATTGTACATGCCTAAGGGAATTCTCACAAATTTCAAGAAATGTAAAGAAAGAAGTGACGTACAATTTATATTTATTCTATTGACATTAATCCATCCTAAACGTTGTAATCAAAAATCTTTTGGGGCACATGCCAATGTTCTTATATATGATAAAAAAACTAATACCATTGAAAGATTTGAACCCAACGGTTGTACAGTAAATTTCGATATTTGGTTTGAAGTTAAAGAATTCGATAAAATATTCAAGGAAATAGCTAAAAATCAATTTGGTGCAAAGTATATTAGTCCAGATATTTGTTGCCCATTTATTGGACCACAAGCTATTCAAGAAAGTGAAAAATTAATGAAGATCGCAGATCCAGGTGGATTTTGTGCTGCGTGGACTTTATGGATTATTGAATTACGCATGAAAAATCCCAATAAGCCACTAAAAGATCTCCAATTACTGGCTATCAAGAAAATGCGTAAAGATTCAAAACCAATGACTGATTTTATTAGAAGTTTCTCACAATTTGTGGTTAAGAAAAGAAAAGAAGTATTAAATGCGTTGCCCAAAAAAACACAACGTTCAATTGAAAGAGATCCGGATCAGATAGAACATCTAAATGATAATGATCTAGCCAAAGTGAACGAAGTAATTCTTAATGAGTTCAAAAAATTAAAACAAAGTATTATTTGAAATTATTTTTTGCATTTATTTAGCTTAGAACAAGTGAACTCGGCGACGAGATGAAGCGCGCTTGGAACGCTTACGTCCCTTAGACTTAGAGCGTTTACGCTTGGACTTGGATTTCTTAGACTTGCGACGACGACGCTTGGGTTTAACCTCTTCGTCATCATGCTTCTTAGACTTACGGCGACGACGCTTAGACTTAGATTTGGAACGCTTACGTCCCTTAGACTTACGACGTCCCTTAGATTTAGAACGCTTACGTCCCTTGGACTTAGATTTAGAACGCTTACGGTATCGGCGTTTACGACCTCCACCATCTTGAGCGTGGAGATCACCATCACCCATACCAGTCATGTTGAGTAATTCTGAAAGACCAGCCATTGTTGAAGGATCCAACATTTGAGTTATTATATACTATGTTTAGATAATTTTTTAACAAAAATGAGCATTTAATTCCAAAAAATAACTTAATCAATAAAAATAAATTCGGCGATGAAACGCATACATTATATTTATATTCTTTTTATTTAAATGCCTATTTTTTCGAATATAGAAATGTCCTTTATTCAGTTAAATACACACATAAATATTATAAATGTTTTTCTAATTTTATTCCTTTTTTAAACAAGTCTTTTATAATTTGTTTTCTCCAATTTCTACTCAATTGTTTTTGAATATTTTCTCTTGGATTTAATGATTGAATATATGCTGCTAACAAAGGTAGTGTTATATCTTCTGGATTTTCGTCAATCAAGAATTCAGGTACAATAATACAATTTTTAGGATTTTCTCTACAATTTTCAAACGTGTCTTCAATCATTATTGTATTTTTTTCATTTATACCTAAATGACCAAATCGTCTATAAATCTTTGTGAGAGGTTTTATTCTATCCTCTTCGTCACCATTATAAGCTTCTGAATCACCATATGAATAAGTGAACAAAAGCTTTGTATCACTAGGAAGAATGTGTTTAATGAACTTTTTTAACCACAAAGAATCTCCGTGTGTCCAAATACCAATATATTCAAAATGTTTTGCACATAATTTAATGAATTTTTCAAGATATGGACGTTTGTATGCATAATAGTGTTTGCTACCGTGTTGAAGCTTATGATCCCGCTTTGCTTTTAATTTTTTACCTTCTTCTTTTTCAATCGTATTGAATAGAGTTTCGTCAATATCAAAAACAATAAGCTTAAATTTCTTCATTGCATACCTATTTAGTTGTAGATAAAAAAATAGAAAATTACAAATTATAACGAATTTCTTGGAAAGACAATTCCACATTACCAGTAGTGGCTTGATATCCGCAACGAATACCATTCACAACGATAATAGCATCAACGACCTGTCCCTTCAGACCTTTGTTGACGAAATACTGGTTATCCACCAATTTGTTATTTTGGTAGACACGTGTACCGCCCTTAGGATAATTGTTGAAGTAGATGTTTCTTGTCTTAAGGAAATTGTTCAATTTAATCCATGGCTTATCCTTCACATATTCCAACATAAAGTCCTTCAATTTCGTAATGAATCCGCCGATTAATTCTTTATCTTCTTCATTCATAACTTCTGTATCAATACTGAGTTTTCTCCCACTAGGATCAGTTCCAGTAATGTTACACAATTTTACTTGACGCAATTCCATAATAAACCGTGGCAAATTAGGATATTCAAATCTGAATAGGTAAAATCCATCTCTACCAGTTTGTTTCACAATCAATTTATCAAAACTTGCAAATCTGCTTGGATCCAACAAGAACATATTATCAGCATATCCAGTTGCATTATGAATATCGGAATCTGTTTTAATTAAATGAATGCATTTTGCCGGATCTCTCGTAATTTGATCAATACTAACACCATAAACTGTACTAAATTCTGACAAAATGGATTCAGGATCTTCATTAACTTCAGGAATATAGTGACCGCCACGACGATTTTTAATGAACATAGCAATATCTCCAATATTTCTCTTTGATGCCAAAGACATTCCTGTACCAATTAGTTTCAAAATTCTCTTCATCTTAAATTTAGACTCATCAATTTGAGTTAATTGGAATCGTTGTGATGCCAAAAATTCTGGCACAACCAAAACTTGTCCGTTACTACCAACAACAGCAGCTTGAATATGACTAAGATCGAATGAGTACAAGATATCATCTACTGAAGAGAAATTGCCAGAAATAACTTGGAAATTACGTGGAAATCCTGGGATAAAGATATCAATCACACAATTTTTACAAATGAACCATGCTCCGCGATTACCAAAGAACTTGACAACTCGACGAACAGTGTCTTCACGATCTCTTGCTTCTTTACCATAAACATAAATATCGAAATCACTTGTTTCCGGATAATATTTTGTTCCTTTACTTAACATTTTTCCAATCATTCCTCCACAAATAGTGAGATTTTCCCATGACCATTCATTACTATGGAAGAAACCTTGTGTTACTGAATTAAACTCTTCCATAAATTCTTCTCTATTACGCATTGTTTGTTGTCCCACTTCAAAAATAGGTTGATCAACTTGATTAATAACCAATGAATCCAAGTCTCTATAAAGTCCAGATTCCTTGAATTCTGTGTTATACTTTGTGTAATCTAGATACTCGAAAGGATTAACCAAACAAGATCGTCTCAAACTACTTACTTTAGTCTTTACTGGAGCAAACCAGTTATGCATAAATCTAAGTCTTCTTTCTGAATCAATCTGTTCAGAAACTTGATCATAAAATTCTTCATAATCACCCAAATCCTGAATGTTACCCTTGAATGGAATAACTACTGGATTAGGTCTTCTACATTGTGGACAAGATTTGTTAGCTTCAAGAGCTGCATTAATGCATTGATTATGATACCCAAGCTTACAGTTACAGTTCAAATAAACTGCTCCTCCAAGATTATTTGCATCAAATTCTTCATAACAAATTCCACATTCATCACTATGCATAAAAATTTTTGATAAAACATTGCCAACATATTTATTTTCATCGATAAGATCGTCGAAACTAATTTGATACTTGTTGTCTTTGTATTGGAACTCCATCTTTGACTTTGGTTAAAAAATAAATAAAATTAGTAATCAATTTTTATTGAATCACGCAATTACAACTAATTTCCTTTTCTTCAACAACAACTTCATTCTCTTTTCTTACGATTGGCATTTCTTTTAGTGATACTGAAATATCATCGAACAATTCAGTTATACCAATGTTATCTTTAGCAGAAACTGCAAAGTATTTTGCATTAAATTGATCACAAATAGTTGAAATATCATTTTCTTTTGTTTTGTTGGTGTCATCAATCTTATTTCCAACTAAATAAAGAAGAATATTTTCATTAGAATGTTCAGTATAAAGCCTATTAATCCATTTAACAGTATTTTTAATACTGAGTTCATTAGTAGTATCAAAAACAACTAAACATGCTGATATATTTCTATAATACAGCTTCATTACTTCTGCATATTTTTCCATTCCGCAAGTATCCCAGATATGTAATTTAATATTGTGCTCTGGGAATTCTTTCGTATAAAAAGAGACTCCAATTGTTGGTGTATTGTATTCATAATATTTGTCATTTATGAGTCTATTCAAAATAGAACTTTTTCCCACACAGACATCACCTATTAAAGTAATTTTATATGTTTTCATCTATAGTTATATCCAAGATTCAATTTAAAGCCATATTTGCTTTATAAACAAATGTCAAGAAAACGTTCTCGTGAAAATGAAATAGAATATCCTGTAAATAAACGATCTCGTACTTCGCGGTGTCTTCCTTTTGATGATTGGATTTCTCCATCACAAATTCGTTATTGTGTGATGGACAATATTATGGTCGACTGGTTAAAATTATATGGTAAAGACAAGGGTTATCAACCAGAAAGTAAATTTAAAACAAATACAGAAGGAAATGAAATTATGAATATGGGAAATGCTTTTGAAGATAATGTAACAAGATTGATTAAAACTAGAATTACTGAAAGCATTACAATTGCTGATAATTGGCAACAATCAAAAAGTTCAATTGCAGCTGAAAAAACCATCCGTGCAATGAAAAATGGTGTACCAATTATTTTCCAAGGAGTGCTTCATAATCATGTTAATAAAACATTTGGTATGCCCGATATTCTGATTAGATCTGATTACATTAACAAAATTGTTGATACACCAGTATTACTTGACAATGAAACTCACAAATCGTCAGTGTTTAGTGACAATTTTCATTATAGAGTAATTGATATTAAATTCACCACACTCAATTTAGCCGCAGATCAAGTACATCTCTTAAATGATAATAATTTCAAGTTTTATAAGTGTCAGTTATTTATTTATAATGAAGCTTTATCGGCAATTCAAGGATATAATCCAGGTAAAGCTTATTTACTTGGTAGACGATGGAAATCTACTTGTCGTGGAGTTAAATTAGGAGAAAATAACTGTTTTAGCAAATTAGCCACTGTTGATTACTTTGGTCGCGATAAATCATTTATACAATTGACGGAAACAGCAATTGAACAGAAAAGAAGACTTAAAAAAGAAGGTCAAGAATGGTCTATCGATCCACCAAGTAATGATCTTCTTTTCCCCAATATGTGCGTTAAATCTGATTATGATTATCCATGGTACAACGTTAAAAAGGAAATTGCGTTACGTAATGACGAAATTACTTTAGTCTATAATTGTAGCTCTTCAAATAGAGAATATGCTCAAAAGCAAAATATTAACAAATGGTCTGATCCTCTTTGTACCGCAAGTACACTTGGTATTAATGGAGATAAAATGGCACCAATTATTGACACCATGTTAGACATTAATAGAAGTACTGCAAGTGCATTAATTACACCTAAAGTAATTGAAAATAATAAACAAGAATGGCAAACTAGTGATGATCTTGAGCTCTTTATTGATTTTGAGACTGCCAATGATTTGAGTATGGAAGATTTTTCCCATCTTCCTTATGCTCAAACAGGATCGCGAATATTCTTAATCGGAGTTTTCTGGATAGACCCAATAATTAAACAAGAACAATTTAGATACTTTATTTCTGATAACTTAAGTCTAGTAGCAGAACACACAAATATACAATCATTTGTCAATTTTGTATCAGAACTTGCTCAGCAACATAATAAAGATCCAGCAAATATAAAACTATTTCACTGGGGACATGTTGAGAGAACAGAATTTAGTTCAGCCACAAAACGACACAATGAATCTTGGATTAAATATAATTGGTTAGATTTTTGTGACATTATGAGATCTGAGCCAATTGTGGTAAAAGGATCATTTAAATTTGGATTAAAGGAGATTGCCAGAACAATGTATAAAAACAAGTTGATAAAAACAACATGGGCTTCTGAAACAGAGAGTGGTAAAGATGCACTTATAACAGTAAAAAAATGTAATAATGAATCACAAGCGAATGGGGGTCATCCAATGCGATTTCATAAAGATATGAAAGACATAGTTTTATATAACTATTACGATTGTAAAATTACTTACGAAATTATTGATTACTTCAGAAAAAATCATTGTCAATAAATGAATGTCACAATTTAAAACACCAGCCTTTTTTTGCAAGTCCGAAAGATTTTTTTCACGTCATAGCAAAATAAATAAAGATCTTGTTATAACATAAATAGATGTCGGACACAGAAAACCCTACTAAAGTTACTAAAAAAAAGAAAAATCGTAAAGTTAAGAAACAAAGGAAAGAATCGCCCCCTGATTCTGAACAAGAGATAATGATTGAAGAGTCAGAAGATGACACAATTGTTCGAGAAATAAAAAATAAATTCATTGAGACTTTGTTATACAAAATAGATCAATATAAAGAAGAAATTTTAAGTGATACTACCAATGACTTAATTCAAGATATTGTTGATTATATTCACAAAACAGAGGAGGATGAAGCTATCGACGAGATTCTTGATGATTCATGGAAAACTGGTCTTAGTCCAAAAGAAATTAAATATAGAACTCGTCAACTGAAAGAATTGATGAAGGAACTGGATAAAGATATCCCCACAATATCACAAATTCTGGATGCGGACTTATCGAATGAAGAAAAAGGTAAAGCTGTCCAGATGTTTGATATTATCAATAGTTTACCTAAATTTAGTGTTGAATATAATATTGCTAAATCAACTCTTTTGAATATAATGGGCAAACATGAAGTACTCGACGAAAATGAAGTTCAAAAATGCAAAGAAATAGAAGAAAAATTAAGTCACAAAAAGTCAAGTAATATGACTATCAAACAGAGAATCTATCTTTCTGGATATAATATGGATAATATGCAAATTCTCCATGATATGGCAACTCGTCTAGAATCAATGCCTCCGAATGATAGTGAATACATCGGACTAAAAGATATTATTGACACCGCATTATCTTTGCCAGTAAATAAAAATATAAGTCCAAATATTGATACTAATGCCGAACCGCAAGAAGTAATAAATTTCATGGTTAATCTAAGAAAAATCTTTGATGAAGAAATATTTGGTATGGGTGATGTCAAAGACTATATCATGGAAATTATTGCTGCCAGAATAAGTAATCCAGAAAGCGTCGGTGATGTTATTGCCTTTGAGGGACCACCAGGTACTGGTAAAACTCTTTTTGTGAAATGCATTGCCAAAGCAATGGGACTCCCCTTTGAAACAATCAGTCTTGCTGGAGCACATGACCCGAGTTATATTGAAGGATTCTTAAGTACGTATAGCAAAAGCACATATGGTAGACTTATCGGTGCTCTTAAAAAGATTCAGTGTAACAATGGTATTATTTTATGGGACGAGGCTGATAAAATTGATGAAAATCGTGCCACTGCAGTCTCAGGTCCTTTAATTGTTATTTTTGATCCCGAACAAAACACTAAATTCAAAGATAAATTCCTCGGAGATATAAGTGTTGATATTAGTAAGTTATTACATTGTATTACCATGAATGATAGATCTAATGTTAATTTTATTGCTGCCAATAGAATGAATATTATTACTATTAGAAAACCAACATTAGAAGAAAAGGTTGGAGCAGCTAAATTAAAAATAATTCCAGAAGCTATTGAAAAGGCTGGTCTTAATTTGAAGGACATCGTTATCGACGACGCTATAATACAATATATATTAACCAAGTCATCAAATGATGAATCAGGAATGAGGCATCATAAGAGGAATTTCGAACGTATATTTAAGCGTATTAATGTTTTAAAAAGATCGACACTTCCAGATGGAACAACTGGAGATCTAAAGCTTAATTATGGAATTGAGAATTTCCAGATTCCTTTAACAATAAATGAAAAAATAGTTGATCAACTCTTCAATGAAGATCAAACAGAAAAACAATGGCAATCAATGTTTTCATAAATTAACAATAAAGCAATTCTTTGATAATTTTTATAATATCTCTATGTTTGCCAATTCTAGCAAGAAAAAGTGCTTTTTCATAATACTTATTATTTTTTGAAGGATTTTGTTCAATTAATAGTTTTACAATATTAACACTACCTTTTGCTGATGCATATTGAAATCCAACATAACCAGAATTATCTTCAATCCATAAATTAACATTTTTGCTAATTAACAATCTCAATATGTCAATCTGGTTATATCCACAAACATAGTGAATTGCTGCATGTCCTAAGGAAGATTGTATATTGATATCAAGTATATGATATTCAGTAATTAACTTGATTAAGTTAATGTAACCCTTTGAAATACAATCAAACCATACGCTTTCATATTTTTTATTTTTCCAAAGAAATGTGATCTCTTCATTACTTAATTTGGCTAAATTCCAAACACAATTTAATTTAGCCATACTCTGTGGTGTTAAAAAATGTATTATTTGTAATTGTAGTTCTACTGGGAGATTATTCATTTTGTTGAATAAAAATAATAAGATAATAGTTCAATTTTATTTGAACTATGATTAAATCAGTTTTTCAAGCAATGTTACAATTTCTTTATGACCATATTTACTTGCGAAGTATAAAGCTGTTTGACCATAATTATTCTGTTTATTCACTTCAGCACCAACTTTAATTAAGTATTCAACACAGTCTTTATAACCATGAATATTTGCCCAATGTAGTGCTGTCATACCATAACTGTCTTGAATATTTACATAAGCACCGGCTTTAATCAAGAGTTCAAGACAGTCTTTATGACCATATCTACATGCTATTTGTATAGATGTCCAACCATTATTATTCTGTTTATTTACGTCAGCACCGGCTTTAATCAAGAGTTCTATACAGTCTTTATGACCAAATGCATTTGCACAATGTAAAGCTGTATTACCACGAATACTTTGAATATTTACATTAGCACCAGCTTTAATCAAGAGTTCAATACAGTCTTTATAATCATAATAACATGCGTTATGTAGAGCTGTCAAACCATCATTGTTTTGTTTATTTAAGTCAGCACCAGCTTTAATTAAGAGTTCAATACAGTCTTTATGACCATATCTACTTGCCCAATGTAGAGCTGTCATATCACAATTGTCTTGAATATTCAAATCAGCACCAGCTTTAATCAAGAGTTCTATACAGTCTTTATGACCAAATGCACTTACACCGTGTAGAGCTGTATTACCTAAATTATTTTGAATATTTACATCAACACCAATATAAATCAATAATTTCATTAAGTTAGTATACCCTTTTTCAGCAGTGTCAAACCACAAATTATTTGAAGTATGTATTAGTCCTATTTCTTCAGTACTTAAGTTATATGAGTTCCATAAGGAATCAAACTCACTTTGACTCAAAGAAGTCAAAAAAGAGAATACATAAGACAAATCCATTTTATGATATAAAATAATAATAAGATTAATCAGTTTTTTCAAGTAATGTTACAATTTCTTTATGACAAAATAAACTTGCTAAGTGTAGAGCTGTCAAACCAGTATTGTCTTGTTTATTTACATTAATACCATCGGATTTAATCAGGAGCTCAACACAGTCTTTATGACCAAATTTACTTGCTAAATGTAGAGCTGTATTACCCAAATTACTTTGAATATTAACATTAGCACCAGCTTTAATCAAGAGTTCAATAATTTCTTTATAACCAAATTTACTTGCTAAATGTAGAGCTGTCCAAGCATCACTAATTTGAATATTGATATTAGCACCAGCTTTAATCAAGAGCTCAACACAAACTTTATGATCATATCTACATGCTATTTGTAGAGCTGTCCAATTATCATTTGTTTGAATATTTAAATCAGCACCAGCGTTAATCAAGAGTTCAACACAGTCTTTATGACCATATTTACTTGCTATTTGTAGAGCTGTCCAATTATCATTTGTTTGAATATTTAAATCAGCACCAGCGTTAATCAAGAGTTCAACACAGTCTTTATGACCACGAATACTTGCTATTTGTAGAGCTGTCCAACCATCACTATCTTGAATATTTATGTCAGCACCAGCTTTAATTAAGAGTTCAACACAGTCTTTATGACCACGAATACTTGCTAAATGTAGAGCTGTCCAACCATCATTGTTTTGAATACTCACATCAGCACCAATATAAATCAAAAGTTTCATTAAGTTAACATACCCTTTTTCAGCAGTGTCAAACCATAAATCGTTTGAAGTATGCATTAGTCCTATTTCTTCAGTACTTAAGTTATAGGAGTTCCACAAAGAATCAAATTCACTTTGACTCAAAGAAGTCAAAAAAGAAAATACATTAGACAAATCCATTTTGTAATATAAAATAATAAGGAGATTAATCAGTTTTTTCAAGTAATTCAATAATTTTTTTATGACCAAATTTACGTGCGAAATGTAGAGCTGTCGAACCAGTATTGTCTTGTTTATTTACATTAATACCATCGGATTTAATCAAGAGTTCAACACAGTCTTTATGACCACCAATACTTGCTAAATGTAGAGCTGTATAACCATAACTGTCTTGAATATTCATGTCAATACCACCAGCTTTAATCAAAAGTTCAACACAGTCTTTATAATTATGATAACTTGCACTATGTAGAGCTGTCCAAAGATAATTGCTTTGAATATTTAAATCAGTACCAGATTTAATCAATAATTTCATCAATTTAATATAACCATTTCTAGCAATGTCAAACCACAAATCATTTGAACTGTACATTAATTTTATTTCTAGTGTATTCAAGCTGTGTAAATTCCACAAACTACTAAACTTTGATTGACTTTGTTGAGTCAAAAAAAAGAATACATTGTACCAGAGTTCTGTTGGAAAGTTCATTTTGTTGAATTAAAAAGAAGAAAAATCAATTTTAATTACGAATGATAAACATGAGCAAATTGATTTTCTTCGATAAAATCAGCACAATCTTTGCATGGATTTGACCTCGCTAAGTTTCTTTCACTTCTTGTAAGTCTAACAACAAAGATATCAGCACCCTTTAATGAAATATTTCTTAATTTGCATTGAATAATTGCTTCTGCTTCAGCATGACGTGATAACATTGAATGATCATGTTTCTGAGTATGACTAAAATTATAGTTATATGCTGATGCCAAAACAACACCACCCTTAACAATTACTGCACCATGTTTGTGGTTCATAGTTGATTTCTTAGCTTCCTTAATAGCTAAATCTATATATTGTTGTTGACTCTTATGTAATTTCATAAAATTGTTAGGGTAAACAATATATAATCAATTTTATTATGTGTTCTTTAAAACTTTTAAAGAATTGTTTTTTTCGCTTCATAAATAAATGAGTAATTTCCCAGGAGATCTTTTCGCCTACAATAATCCCTTAATAAGTATTTTTAATCCATGGTCACAATCATTAACTCCATCAGTTCCTGGTGGAACTCTTGTACCATGGAAATCAAAAACGAAAACTTTCGGAATCACGTTACCAGCAAGAATTCGAGCATTTCATACAATTGGAGAAGCTTTGAAAAAACCCATTATGGGTGAATATTTGTACGAAGGTGATTGGTCATTCCATAATCCAGCACAACAAGATTTTAAATTCTTCATTTCCCGATTTAAACCGTACAATAGTATTGAAGAAGGTACAAAAATCAAAATTAGTTCTGATTACATGCAGTTAAATGCATTTTTCCAAAAACATGGATCTAAACAGAGGGTTAATTATTTCGATCCAGCATCAGGATATGGTGTTGTATTATTATCACAAATGACTTATGGTTGGAATTTCCCAGCACAAGAATCTATTTTAAATAACAATTTCAAATCACTTGATTTTACTCGCGGCTACGAAATTCTTGAAAGTAAGGATAATTTCCATCTTCCTTTGATTCGTATTAGAACAAATCAACCAAATATTACTGCTGTTATTAAAATGGCTGATCCACGATATAATCCAGAATCTCCATACCAAACAATATTTAATTTCCTCAATCAGCGCCGATCACGACACTTTTATAGATCGGTTACACGAGATTATAGTGTTCTTAGAATTCCACAAATACAAACAGAAATTAGTGAAGATGTTGATCATCTTAATGGAATGTGTCTACAAAAATACAACAAAAAGACTGGTCTTTTCCAGTCATTCACCGTTCAGGAAATAAAACAACAAACAATAGTTAATATAAATACTGCTGGAATCAATATTGGTTCCGGATTACAAGTTAAGAGTTTAATTGATGCAAAAGAAGGATACACACGACCTGCATTTGCTGTCAATAAACCATTTCTTTTCTGGCTGGAGCATGACTATATTCCCAATTATCCCTTATTCATGGGATTTTTTAATCGAGATGCTTGGAAAACCATTTAAAAATTTCTCATGATATAATCAGATTAGTCAAGCTGGCATACAAAAAATCAAAAAAATTAATAAATTTTTCAAAACCAATTAGAATTTTTGGAAATCATTGTTCTAAGGTATGTCAATGTGGATCTAAGGAATTTTTCACATTGACATACCAATCAGATTCGAATATAGAATGGGAATATCCCGATGGAACAGTGTTAAAAGGAAATCCGCCTAAAATAAACGGATTGGTCTATTTTGATAATATAATTAGTATGACTGTATGTGTTAATTGTAATAGATTACAGAATTTTTCTTACCCAAGTAAATAAATGAGATGTCAGTTTTGTGGGAAAAAAGCGGGACTTCTTACTTTCACATGTAAATGTGAATTTACTGACTTATGTGTCAAGTGCAGATTTCCAGATATTCATGATTGTAAATATGATCGAATTTCTGAAAATAAAGAAAGAATTAAAAAAGAAAATCCACAAACAGTTCCAACTAAATTAGATAAGATTTAGAATAATTGTGTCACTAATTTCTTCGATGCTCAAATTAGTGACATTAATTTTTTGCCACGTTTCATCAATCATATTTATGTAAGCGTGTCTTACTTTCGATTGAAACTCTATATTGTCAAAAACACATTCTCCATATTCACTTCTTTTGGCAGCTTCACTTGGGTCAATATCCAGGTAAATAACATGATCAGGTTTAGGTAGATTAGAGTCAATTTCATGACACCAATCTCTATCAACTCCATTACTAACACTGTACGCTATACCAGAAAAGTAATATCTGTCAAGAATAACAAAATCATTATTTTTAATCATTTCATTCAGATAGTCTTTAGCTTGATATCTATCAGCACTGAATAATAAATGCATTGCTTCCGGATTCAAAGATTCCTGACCCGACAAGGCTTTACGCAACAATGATCCTGTTGAATTATGAGTGGGAAAAACAAATGTGTCGACTGTGTAACCGCGATTTCTAAGTTTATCAACAAGCTTAGAAAGCTGAGTGCTTTTACCAGCTCTATCAATACCTTCGAAGACAATTAATTTTCCCATTACTTTTAAATATTTTATTAATTTTAAATGGATTTCAATTTTTAAATAAAAAAATCAAGATTTTTGAATATTAAATGCCGTAACGCATTTTTGTGACAAATACTTCAATGTGTTTGGGTGCATTTTTACTAATGCTTCTAACAATTCATTACTTGTATCATCAGGAATTAATAAAACCTTTGCTAGTTCATCTAATTTTTTCAATTCCTCAATTAATGTAGTTGAATCAAAATCCATTGTTTATGAATAATCTTTTATTTTACATAAAATCAATTTTTCTTAGATAAGCCCAAACTCTCAATTCAAAACATAAATTAATAATATCTGTTTCAGTAATTTGAAACTTATTAATTAAGTAAGATATTCTTTTATGTTCAATATAAGTGTTTAATTGTGTTATCAAATTTTCAGGATTAGCACACTGTATTGACATAATATTTCTTACACAATAATTATTCTGTTGAAAAATTTGATTTATATCACAATATACATTTCTTGAAGGATATAACATATAAGTAACTGGTTCAAAAAATCCGGTATCGTCATCAAGACCAATGAAATACAAAGTTGGTCCAGTAACTTCATTAAAACAATGATATCTAAATGCTTCATAAAATAAAGAATTTATACCATTGTTCTGGGTATTAACTAAGTCATCACTTAACATTTTTGCTCTTACATTACCTTCGTTTACTTTTTTGTTCAAAATTAACCACAAACTCTCAAGAAATTTGTGGTTAAGAATGAGATCAATGATATAGTTACTGTCATTAACTTTTTTCCAAGTATTATCCTGGAATATTTCAAATGCATTACTTAAATTTAGCCTTATATAGGATTTATGTATTTTTGCCAAAGAGTAAACAAGATCGCGTGCTGATTCGCATTGATTTATCAAATCATTTACGTCCTGTTGCATTCTACACTTTAATATGAAAAAAAGAAATATTAATTCAACGAGGAAACTCTTGTGAATTGACGGATCTTACCATCAAAGAACCAATCATTCTTTGAAGAACCGTCTTGAATAAATCCACGAGACTTGTACTTGAGAACACGATCTCTCAAGATTTGACGTACCAAATATAAGTTTACACTTGATCTGTATGTCTCTGATTCACTATCAAAAGACCGGAAACGGGGACAATCATCCATGCTTAATTCTGGAATACTGAATGTCTTCAAGAGCAGTTGTTCCTTACTATTTGAGTGCAAAACAAATGTCTTGAATGAGAAGATGTTCTGAGTCAAGCTGATATCCTTGGCAGACAAGATAAAGTCCACAGGATTGTCAGCAAAGACAATATTAATCTTCTTACCTGATGGCAAAACACCAACTGTGATAAGCTTCAAATTCTTGTGCATCTTACAATCACAGTCGTCATAAAACAGACCATAATCGGATTGATGATAAAGAGGATGTTCATCAGAATGCATTCCCAAAACATCAGTCAATGGACCGGTGTATTGGTTGAATAAGTTGTACAATTCAAAGGGTTCCTTTCTAGAAAGAATCTCTTCAAACTTGTCTGCTGGGAAGATCAGATCAATGTCTGAATCATCAAAAGTCTTATTCAAAAGACCCTCAATGATCCAGCTACCAAAAATGTGAGCATCATGCTTGATGAAAAACTTCATCAGCTTGTCGATGTCAACACCAGCAAAGGTACTTTCCAGACGCTTCAAGAGTGAGACGAAGAATGGATACTCGAATTGTGCTTTCGCACCATTGAGGTTTCCTTGATCGTTCACTGAAATCTTGCAAAGGCTAAAGAAGTCCATTATAACTGATTTTATTATGCATAATCATTTTTTTTGGTATACCCAAGGACCCAATGATTCTAGACCAGGAATTGGGGGAATTAAGTCTCCGTCAGTTAATTCATACATCTCTTTTCCACCCTTATAATTGATAATAATACCAGTTTTAGGATTAATAAATCTGTATCTAAATCGACGTCTGCCAATATCAACCATTTGACCCTCTATGGTCATCATTCTATTATTTGCTGGATTCTTGGTATATACTATACCAACAGGCATCCAAGGACTGACAGGACCTCTAGTTCTAACATTAATAGCTAATCCAGGACCGTGAGGAAACATAGTTGGTTGACCAAAATAGGTGTTTTCTTCCTCAGCAACGACTTTTTTCGAGTTTTCCAGTTCTTGTAGCCTCCTTTCAGCTACTCTTCTTTTTACCTCTGAATCTATCAATTTTTGGGTTATAGTATCCGGGGTTTGTGTAGGAGTACTGAATAGATTACCCATTTACCTTTATCAAAGAAAAAAACAGTGGCACTTCCTTAAAGGAAAGTACCCTGGAAATAAGGCTCACTGTGGCAACAAAGGTTGTGTAGCATTCTTATTCTTATTCCTGTTCCTACGATTATTATTACGTCTACGATTAGGCTTCTTCTTGGAAGGAGTCCTAAGCGGAGTAATCTCTCCAGGCTCTGGAATAATACAAGATGCGTACAAACGCTTAATAAATCTCTTTACGGAGGGAGTGAACATTTTTCAGGAAATCAATTATAGTCGTCCAGAGCCTTAATTTTCAATCTTTTTTCGTGTATTCCAAAAAGATTGAAAAAAATGACCCTAATCAATAAATAGCTATTCCATGAAGTTCTTAAATCGAGTACTCGTTAAGCTTGGCTTGAAGAAGCCTGTTTTGCATAGAATGGAGAAAGGTAAGTTTAGATCTGCCTTCCAATCCGGTTCTACTGCAAATGGTGTCTACATCAAACCACAGACTCCACGAACCTGATCTTAAGAATCCCTGAAAGTTCGGAGGTTTGCTTTCAGAGATAAGTTCAATAAAGCCTCCACTTTTATTTTTTTTGAAAAAGATTGATAATACTAGGTCTCTCTATAAATGATAATTTTTAAGAATGACTTATTCCTTCTTTAGCTGCTTTTCAAATCAACGACCAAAGACTCTTAGAGGTATTGGTATTGTAGACAAAGTTTGCAAAAATGAGCCTCTAAAACGGTCTTCTTGGTGGAATCCTTTTAAAAAGAGCTAATAATCCACATTCTTCCCGGGGGACTTATAAGTCCCCCTTCTTCTTTTTTGTACCCTTAAAAATTGATATAATTGACTCTATAAGTATAAATATTAAGTATACACAACAATGGCTTTATTTAGAATAGCTTGCTTTTATGATTATTCAACGGAAACTTTGCGTGTAACGACAGAGAACATGCTGATTCATGGAGATATTGAATATTATTTCAATACCAATCCATCTGTAATTATATTATCAGAATTCTCGTCTTATTCAAGACCGTTTAGTGAACTACACAAATTATTCTATAGTGCCAAAGATGGGTATGTATTTCAATACGATGAAAACTCGTTTGTACTCTTTGTCAATGATTTTGGTCCTGATGATTTTTATGATAGAATGGATAATCTCATTTACAGAGCAATTGAATAAAAGGGACTTAGGTCCCCTTCCTTCCTTTAAAAACTGATTAAATAACCTCTAATCCAAGTATATTGAAATTTATCAACAAATAATGTGCGAAATTTGTGATTTGTACTTCAACACGATCATTGAGCTGATAGCAAGTGTCTTGTTTTTAGAGTTCATTCTATTGAAATTAGTCACAAGCTCAAATCCAATTCACAAGCTCTTATCTATAATGGTTGCTGAAGAACTAGCAGAAAACTACATGTTGTTGATGTGTTTACTCTAATAGAGAGGATTAAGGGACTTTTGTCCCGCCTTTTTTTATTTCCCAATCGCATATGTATTTAAAAAAATGAATTGTTGAATCTATTAATTAAAAAGATGACTGATTCAACAAAAGAAGAACAAGAAGCTTATTCTATTATTACAAAATCAATCAAAGATTGTCCAATCGATATTAATTTTACAAATTATTGTATTGAAATGTTTATAATTGATCATCCCAATTACTTAGATTATAAAACAAAATTTACAGGAAATACATGGAGATTCTTAAAACAATTATCAATATTTGATTTCGCTGAAATAGAAACACTTATTATGTTTGAATACTTGCAAAGATACTACAAAAAACCAAGACAAGAACGCTTATTATTACTTGCACCAAAGGATTTGTTAATTTGTGCAGCATTTGTTTGCCTGAGCTTCAGTACTGATGAATTTTTTACAAAGAAATCGTGGGAATCACTCACAAGTATGGAATGGGATAAAATTAATTTTTATGCAATCCGTTTTTGCAAAGAAATAGATTTTAATATGAGAGTCAATGCATCACAAATATATAATGTATATAAAATTTTATCAGAATCAAAGAATGTATATAAGATTATTTCTGATTATAATGATCAAAATCACTAAAAATATAGGTGAATGAACTTTATATTCATAAGTAAAATTGATTTAAAACTTCTTTTTATTTTTAATTTAAATGAAGCGCAATCAACTTATTGCTCTTTGCAAAGAACGTGGAATTCATGGTGTTCATGATTACACAAAACAACAATTAATTGATGTACTGAACCCAGTAAATAAAGAAGAAACACAAACCGATACTCAAATTAAAGTGCCAAAAGACAAACTAATAATTGATAAGGTATTTCATATTGCTGATATTCAAGTTAGACCTTTAACAAGACATAAAGAATTCAATGGAGTATTTGAAAATTTGTATCAAAAATTAATATACCACAAGGCAAATCAAAATAGTGCTATTGTAATTTGTGGCGATATTCTGCAAGAAAAAGATAAATTAAAACCAGAAACAATTATGGTTCTTCGCAATTTCTTCAAAAATCTACTAAAAATCTGTCCTTATACTATTGTTATTGCAGGAAATCACGATTTGGTTGAAAATAATAATGATAGACTGGATAATTTAACCCCTATTCTGGATAACATTGGTGTTTATTATCTACGTGATTCAGGTGCTTATAGATTCGGCAACGTCGTATTTGCTGTAACAAGTCTGATTGACAAAAATCATATTTATAGAGACACAATAAAAACGGAGGCAGATACAAAGTATATTGCACTTTATCACGGAATGTTGAATGGTGCCACAGTTAATGAAGAAATTGTAGTAACAAATGATTCATTTCGCGATTCAAGAAAAATAAGTGAGTTTGATGGTTACGATTACGTTATGTTAGGTGATATTCATGCTCATCAATACCTGAAACCTCATATTGCATATTCAGGTAGTTTGGTTCAACAAAACTTTGGTGAATCACTTGAAAATCATGGAATGATTAAATGGAATATTGCTAAAGGAAAAAGTAAATTTATTGAAGTCGAGAATGAATATGGTTTTATTAACATTATTGTTAGAAAAGGCAAATTATACAAAGAAGTCCAATTACCACAAAAACCATACATTAGATATCATGCTGTTCTAACCACAGATGCTCAATTAAGAGTTTTTCGTGAATCTTTTGAAAAAGATCTGGATCCGCAAAGAATAGAAGTTCGTTATATTACTCAATCAATTAATGAAGTTCCGCTAGAACTGACGCAACAAACTGATGATACTAATCTTCTAAAACAAGAATTGAAAGATGTTGATAAAGAAGACATGAATTTCCTTGTTAATTATCATCAAAAACTCAAGAATGAATTAATTCAGCCAGAAGAAGCCAATATTCAAACTTGGAAAATTCTGAAGCTCGAATTTAGAAATGTTATGATATACGGCAATAATGTTCTCAATGTTATTGATTTCACAAAATTGGGTAGTATAATCAGTATTTGTGGAAAAAATGCCATTGGTAAATCATGTATTCAGAAAATGTTGTTGTTTGCACTATTTGACAAATTTGCACTTGGAGGTGCAAATAGTGACAAAAATAGTATTCTTAACAAAGATGCCAAGGAATGCTTCATTGCCGTTGAAATATTGTATGGAAACAAAAAATACAGGATTGAAAAAACAGGAAAAGCCAGACAACATTATGGAAAACGAGAAATGAAGTTTCAAAATAATTTTTACAAAGTCAGGAGTAATGGTGACAAAGTAAGTCTAAATGCAGAACATAGGATTAAGACCAATAACAATATCAATGATGTACTTGGTATCAATTACAATGATTTTCTTATGACTAATCTGTATTCTAATACAGTTTATCTTAGTATTCTCAGTATTACAGAAACAGAAAGACTTGATACACTGAATAAGTATTTCAGACTGGACTGGTATAAGCAACTACTTACCAAGGTCAAGGAAGATATAAAACAAACGGAACAAGAATTGCTTTTCACAAAAGGTCAATTCAGTAATATTGAAACAACTATTAATGATATTGATAAAGCTAAAATAAAGGCAGAATTAAACAAAATTAAAGACGATATTGACCCTCTAAAAGAATCTTACGCTAGTTTATCAACAAAGTCAGATAAATTAAATACAGAAGTATCAGAACTGACTAAAAAGATTATTAATCTCAATAGAGAAATCACAGTTGATCCATCTAAGTACAATAAGATTGAATTACCAAGTGAACCTATCGAAATTCTCGAAAATCCAAAACAAATACAAGAAGAAATAGATAATACACGAATGAAAATGATTCCTGGAACTCGTTCCTTTGAACAAATTCAAGAGGAACTTGACGAATTTATTGATAAAGTAGATAAATTAGAAGAACCGAAATTGTCAAAAGAAGATGTCAATCATGAATTAAACAAACACTTGTTCAGAATTAACGAGCAAGAAAATCTACTGATTGAATGTGGAGATTTCGAAATAATTCCGGGAATTAGTATTACAGACTTAGAACAAATAAAGAAAACGTTAGAAACTAATATTGAATATACTGTCTTTATCAGAGAAAAGAAAGTTATTCCTACAGAAGAATTTGGTGATCTTAATCAAATTATTCAAAATGATCAAAAAACACGCAAAGAACTTATTCAGAATTTAGAAAGTGCTGTTACACAAGAATCTCAGTATCTAATCACACAAGAAACAAGAGCAAGATTAATTGACATTCTTAATAGTGATATTTCAGAACAGAAAGTTAGACACGCAAAGATTATGTCAGACATTCAGTACAATGAAGAAATAGACAGAGAAATTGGATTAAATAAAGAAATACAAGACAAAAAACGTAAATTGAAAAAAATTAATGGAAATATAATCAAGTTGCAATTGAATCAAATGTATTCCATTAAGACTAATTTGGAAAGCAATAAAACATATTATCAATTGTCTGAAAAAATACAGGAACTTTATAAACAAAAGGATATTGTAATGTCCAATAATCAATACAAAAAGAAAATCGAATCACTTAAAAAAAGACTGGAAGAAATCACTGAACATGAATACATTAATTTGCTCATTAAGAATAAAGGACTAATTGATCAATTAAATGTTTGTCAACAAGAATTGACAAACAAGGAAGAAAAACAAAAACTTGTTAACACTAAATTGAAGGAACTTAATGTACAAATTGATATTCTAGAAAGAGAGCATGATAAGCTAGTCGAAACATATCAATTAGCTAAACAACAAAAGGATAAAATGAAGAAATTATCCACAAAAATTATCGAGATTGAACAAAAAATAGAAAGACTAAAGATTTATTCGCGCGTAGTAGATCGTAATGGATTGCCACTAAGACTTATTAATACGAAAATTAAGGATTTATGTAATGAAGTCAATAATCTGCTTACTAATTTCGTACAATTTCAAATCAAGGTTTTTATTGATACAGAAGGAAAGCGTCCACGTTTGCTTATTGTTGTAACAAAAAATAATTTGAATCTTAGTACACAGGACCTAAGTGGTTATGAAACATTCGTGTTGAACCTGGCATTTAAATTTGCACTTAATCGTCACAATTTCATTGGTAAATGTTCATTGTTATGTATTGATGAAGGACTTGATTGTATAGATGAAGATAACTTCACAAAATTAGGTGACTTATTCAACAAACTAAGAACACAATATTCACAAATAATGGTTGTTTCACATATTCCTGGAATCAGAGACTACGAAGACTCAACAATCTCCATCCAAAATAATGGAAAATACAGTATAATCACGTCCTAAATCTGTTATAAATAAATTCTTGTGTTTGAAGACTGTGACCCATTGTTAATGCTAATTCTTTTCTTTTTTCTGGATCCTTCAATTTGCGAAGTACATGACTGATATAAATCTTACGTAACATACTAGTACTAATGTTTTGTGGTTGAAAAATATTAAAGAATGTTTGAGCCAACGATTCCTTAGTCATTGATACTTCTTTTTCTGGTAATTTCTGAAGCTTAGGTAATAACAATTGTGCTTTAGTTATGCTAGTCCATTTTTTTACAATATCAATAATAGAATCTGGTACATCAATTGTTCGGGTACCATATAATCCAGAAGTTTTATAACCATAAACAATGAATTTCCTATGATTTAAATCGAATAGGTTTCTACCAGTCATATCTCTTATTGTTTCATATAATTTGGGATTACTGATACTAACTACAACAGCATTCAAATATTCTTCGCCACGTAATGGTGGTATTTGAGTATATAAAGACAGTAAAAGATATCGGAGATATATGTATTGATCTTCAATTGTAATATCTTTTTTTGGTATTTCTTCAACACATTCAGCATATAACTTGAATTTTTCCTGTTTTTTAAGAATATCTTTCCACGACATCCAATTATCTAATTCTTGTTCCTTTGGTTCTTTATACAAGCGAGAAGTATTTACTTTATTAGCCAATTTCTTGAAATAATCTTCATATTCCTTAATCAAGGATTTTGGGATTTTATCATTAACGCGTATAAAAGCTAATATAGCAGAAACTAATGATTTCCGCATAGGAGCATTATCAACTGAATCAAGATATTTTGTTGTTTTTTTGAAATCTGTTAAAGGTTTAATATCATAATGATTTATCTCAAATCCATCGCGCAATATTCGTTTTAAATTGAGTGTCAGGGTTTTAATTGAACTAGGTCTGTATTTTTCAAGTAATGCGGTATAAACTTCGTCATCTATAATAAAAGAAGTCATAATTTACTTTAACCAAATCTATTTTTTCTTACCTTTTGATTTAGAACGTTTCCTTTTCTTTGAAGATCTTTTTCTTTTACCATAGCTAAGAATGGCTTTAATTCCATCATCTTCACTAAAAGTGATTGTTCTCATTTCACCGCGTGGAGGAAACTGTCTAAATCTGAGATATTGATCAGTAATATCTACTTTATCATAGGCATAATTGTGTTTATCCAACCATTCAACAGCTTTGGGTACAGTCCACAAATGTTTCTTAAACATGATACTTTGTACATCAGAACCTTTTGCAGCACCACCACTTTGGCGTTTCTTAGGGGACTTACGTTTTGACTTACGCCTTTTTGGAGACTTACTTCTAGATCTACGTTTTTTTATGGACTTACGTCTTGGTTGACGCCTTGACTTATTGTTTGTCAAGTAAGGACCTTTATAACCTTGAGATTTAAGCTGTTTTTCAATGGTTTTTAGTTGATCCATAAACACCTTCATTCCTTCTATATCGGATTTGTCATACTGTTCCTGGCGACTGAGAGAAACAAGAATACGAAATAGTTGATCACGTTTTTGAATTAATGATTCCATACCTATATAATTAAAAAAGAAAAGAAACCATAAGGCTTCTTTAAACACCATCAGGTGCATGAATATTCAATTAAGAGTATCCAGTCTATATATAAGAGTTCATATGTATTTATATTTACACCTATGTACTTCTTATTATCAATAAAAGAAGTATATTAAGAAATATATTTACCCCACTATCATTATTAGGTACCTTTATTATCTGTTATATTAAAGACCGATATTCTTAGTCAAGAAATCAGTTCTTATATAATAAAGGTTGTATTAAATCTTAATATACCACATTCTATATATTATAATTTATGTGATATAAGTCTATATGTATCTTACAACGCTTTGCCTTTAAGTACTTTTTGTTATATTATACAAATATAAAATAATTTAAAACAATAACGATTAAAATAGATTATAAACATAATGTATGTATATTTTATTCAAATAACTAATAAAGATATTATCAAAATTGGTAAATCTTCAAACCCATGTAAAAGATTCTATACCATTCAAACATCAAATCCTGATAAACTTTATTTAAAATGGTTGATTGAATATGATGAACAAGAAGAAAATCTTGAATTAAAATTACATAGGATTTTTAATAAATATAGAAAAAATGGCGAATGGTTTAATATTGACATCGATACTATTTTAATGACACTCGAAGACAAAGGATATAAAGACAAATTAATCGATTTTGAATTAAAATTCAAAAAACCAAAAGATATAAAAACCCCCACTATTTTTACTTGTGATTTTTGTGAAAGAAAATATACACTAAAATCTGGACTTAATAGACATATAAAGGAGGATCAAATTTGTTCTTTATTTAGAACTAAAATATTAAATTTACAGAATGAGATTAAATTATTGAAAAGTATTATAAAAGAAACATATAGAGAGGATAAAATACGAGAACTTATAAAAAATAAAGAAATAAAACAAATCATTGATTAATAAATTAACAATTTTTTTAACTTTCATATTAAATTTAATTTTCTTTTCAACACACAATTTAAATTGTGTGTTTTTTTATTTTCTATATTTTATATAAAAATAAATAATAATAAATAATAAATAAATAGTGGAAAAGAGCAACAAAAAGTCCAGTAAATTAGTGGAGAAAAATCAAAAAAATTAAAAATAAAAATTAAAAAATTCGACGTGCGATCTCAGCACTTTTGAGACCCGACTCGTGCTGAGATTGCACGTCCAAGTGTTCGATTTGCATAATGTTAATTTAAAGGTTATAGTTTTCTTAATATAAATAAAATATGTTTTTTTGCGATATTTGTGAAAAGAATTATATACAAAAATCTGGACTTAATAGACATAAAAGAGAAGATAAAATATGTGCTTTATTGAGAACCAAGTTATTGAAACTAACTAACAATAATGATTTACTGAAACATAAAAATAAATTATTGAAAAGAGCATTAAGGAGTGTAAAAGAAACAAAAGATGTGTTAGAGGTAAGAAATAATGAATTAGTAGAAATAACAATCAATCAAGAAAAACAAATCAAAGAACTCAATGATGATAGAAATTTGTTGTTTCATCAATTAGAAGTAGAAAAGGCAAAGATGTCAACAAGTGAGAAAAAAGACAAAGTCATTGTTGAATTAGCAAAAAGCCAAAAATCTCAAACACAAAATAATACTGTAATCAATAACACAGTCATTATCAATGATTTTCGTATAAAAGGTGCTGACGAGTTTGATGAATCAAGAAAAGAACAATTGATTAATTACATTCGCGATAAAGAAGTATCTTATGTTTATCAATGGCTTCTGGAGCTTTTATACTGGACTAAACCCCCCAACATTAGTATCCGCGACCAATCAAGAAAGAAAGTGATGATTCTCAGAGAAAACAAGTGGATACAGGAAAATGTTGATGTCTTAGTTCATAGAATGTTCTACAGAACAATCAAGCCTATTGTTATGAATTGTATTGAAGAAAAAATAGATGAATATGAAGAATTAATTAGAGAGCCAGAAAACAAGCATGATGAACAAATAAAAGACGAACTAATGGTGTGGGAAGAGATTTATAGTCTCTGGTCAAGTTACAATTGTAAGCGTTTGAATCAACCCTTTCTCCAGACAGTGTCTAATCTTCAAAATCACAATAAGCTCCTCAATATCAATTAAATACAACAAATCATTCCTTTTTTTAACCATACCAAATAAGGGTATATAAATTGAAAAATGGATCCCTCGATTATGTATCAAAATGTATAGTTAATTATGGCACCTCGTAAAGTCACTTTCAAATTACCTCCACCCAAGGCTCCTAGCCCTCCAACACCACCTTCAAATTCAAGGAACAAGGAAAGGAGGAGTCATCGGAGAACAAGTTATACTAGAAGGAAATAATTATCTGTCTCGCAAATGGTCGTGTATGACCATATATTTCTTTTTATTTCATCAAAGACGACAATGAGCTTTATTCTTTTTCTTCCTTAAAAAGATTGAAATATTAAGTCCTGTATATTCTCTTTTATATTTTATGACTGATACACGAAGAAGCTACGTACCTGGTCTCGTACCACAAGTTCCCAAGAAACCTCATACTTTGAAACCTATCAAAATACAGGGGTTTAATTTACCAAAACCCATGTTTAGACGATATCAAAAATTAAAGCCTGAAGGTATTCAAGGAAGGAATCAAGCTGAATTTATCAGGAGTCAACCAAGGCGAAAGCCAAAACGAAAGCAGTAAGATGTTTTCAGAGGGTACATCAGTACCCCATGATTTATTATTTTTTCGATCAAAAAAGATTGAAAAATATAATCCTCTTATTTATTCATTTGATTTTACCAATGTCAGAGTTTAAGAAACCAGCAGATTACAAACCCCCAGTACCTCCACCACCGAGTGCAGATATCCAGATGTTAGTAAGGATAGAACAAGTAGGACTGAAGGGTGATTTTGAAAAATATCTCAAGAGTCAAACCACATGGGTCGATTACAGAAGGTTAAGAAAAAGATATAAATTAAAGAAATAAGAGACACCTTCTAGCGGACAAGATCCGCACCGATTAATTTATTATTTTTTTGATCACTCCAATTGAGTATATTCATTTAATTAAAAAATAATAAATTAATGTTTGGTTGGGCGATCTCAGGAATCGGATCAAGCCCTAGTAGAATTCACAGCTTAGTTACGTCGGCTGCGACGACGACGTTTCTTTGCATCACCATTTTTAGGAGGCGGAGGAGTATCAGGAAGAGTACTTTTCTTGACTTTCTTGGAGGCATTTTTAGGGTCAATGCCAGTCTTTTTCAGTTTGCCAAAGGCATTTGCGATTCCTTCAGGACTAATAGCAAAACCTGGTTTAGGACCAGACTGTTTCTTGGAACGAGGGACAGACTGTTTCTTACGAACAACCGGTTCATCAGCCATTAAGGATTCGACAGAACTACCTGAAAGACGTTTTTCAAGACGTTCAAGAGTTGCAGTCATCTCTTCGAGTTTACTCGACATTCGCATAAGCATTGGGTCAGCCATATTAACGTAAATATTACTATATTCAGTCAGGCTCTTTATTTTCAATCTTTTTAAAGAAAAAAAGCGTGGGGACCTAGGTCCCCTAAGACTTTAAGTAAATAGAACCTTCCAATTACCAACAGTCTTTGAATAACGCACATCACCACTTCCAAATGGTTTGATTCTTCTTACTATTACAATAGTCTCATTTTTAGGGATTTTTTTCATCCAATGAGGTTTGAATCTTGACTCTGAAACAGGCATGATTTTGTATATTTATACTATTGATTATATAGCCTTAATTCATTCAATCTTTTTAAAAAAGAAAAATATAGGGTCTATACGACCCTAACCTACAGGATCATAGGTTACTTCGGGAATGGTTCTAATTCCTGATGACTTATAGAATATCTATGATATTATGTATAAATCTCGGTGATAAGAGAACATTTGATATTTATTTTCAAGCCTATCACTCTTACATCCCTTAGCTTATCAATATAATTTGCTATTGTATAGGGTCTATGTATTCAATTTTTTACTATAAAAAAATGAAATCCAACTCGCTGGACAATAGCAAATTATATTACAATTATGCCTCGTCCAACTCAAAATAGGGAAAAACGCCTTAGTCAGCGTGAATTGTATAAGCTTGATGATCCAGTTCCACCTAGACCACCGTCTCAGGAATTTCTTTGGAACGCTCAACTAATTACTGATCCTGACAATTTCAAGGCTTTTAATCCTCATGCCCACCCCAGAGATCCCGAAAAAGAGAAGAAAAAGCAGGTTCGCAAGGACCGCAAGGAAAGAGAAGCAAATCGTCGTAAAAACCTCCGTAAAAAGAGAGTTTAAGGAATCCAAATTCCTTGGGGGACTTAGATCCCCATTAATTTATTCTTTATTTTGCCCCATATTACAAAAAAAATAAATTAAGGGGTCCTTATTACAAGAGACCCACACACACACTTACGCTAGGCATCTTCTCATTGCGTATATTTCCTTTTCAACTTTCTCGCATCTCTCAAGATAATCTAACCATTGCCCAAGAGCATCCTCATCGTAATGAATTTTGGATTTGAGACGGTTAATTTCTTTGAGCAAAACGCTACGAATGTAGTAAAGGTCTTCGATTGGAAGGGTTGACATTAGGTTTAAGTGGTAAAATAATATCATATAATCTAGGTGTATCGTTTTCATTTTTTTTCTGAATCCATCCCTTCTCTTAACCTAAAAAAATGATATTTTACTTATCTATACATTAATCAATAACCTAGCTTACTATAATGACTGATTCTGAAATTCGTCAACGTGTTTCCAAGCTCTTAATTGCTGGACTTGTTCAACATATCGAGCCTATTACTGGTGAATTATGTGAGAAGACTTCAGACTCCAAGACCAAGGAGGCAATGGCTCTGATCCAGAAAGCCATTCAAATTCTCAATCCTGATGATCCATTCATTCTCGAACTTGAACGAACACTCTATAAAACAGCTCATCCCAGACCCCTCATTGATTGTGATTGTGAGGGGTGTGAATATTAAATATATCACAAAAAAAGGTGCTTTGCACCGCCTTTCTTTTTTCTCTTTCCCGACTCTTCCTTCTTACTATAGTAATCAAAAAAACATTGAAAAATAATAACCTCATCATCAATCAAAGTTATCATCAATATCATGTCCAACCCAAACAGACTTGTTGCCAAGCAGCTTACTGACGAAATCTTAGATCTCATTGCACCTGATGAGATTCCTTCCTATACCCCAAAAGAACAAGAAATGTTGACAATTGCGAGAAACAAGCTTTTTACAGCTATGCTCCTCTTTACTCGCGTTGACCCTCTGAATAGTAAGTTGTCCCTCAACACTATTGAAAATCTTGTTCCAAAGGAAGAATTGTCGAAAGTATATGCTGCAATGGAACAGCAAATCAGATACGATATCGAGCACCCCGAGGAAAAGAAGGATGAAAATAAAAAGAACATGCCCGATCATGTTTTTAGGAGAACAGTTGAGATCAACACTATTGAATTCACGCTCTTTAAGCAAGAGTTCAAATTTGTTGAAACAGACCCCTCCAAGTAATTGAATCCTTTGGCGACTGACCCTGGTCGCCCCCATTTTTCTTTATTTCTTTTTTAAATAATCATCTAATCTTTTTTGATTCCAAGCATAATCACATACTTCTACATTCTGGTACTGAACAAATGGTTTTGAATCCAGATAAAAAGTTCCCTTACTTATCTTTGGTATACTACCAACATTTACCTTTAACAATTCCTTTCCATTAACATAAACCATCATCCATTGTCCACGCTGTACCCAAATGATATTATTCCATTCACCATCAACAAGATCATCTCCAGCATAGACAATTTTCTTGGTATAACCATCAAAATGAGTATACAAAATCATAGCCAATGTGTTGTCTATAGGACTATATACCATCATTGGACTAGGATAAGCCTGACCCACCCTGAATAATAGCTTATCATCTTCACTCATAGCTGGATAAAATCGCATATCAAAAGCAATACTAAAAGAAGAAGCTCTATTTCCACCGTCTTCTCCCAAGAAGGGGATTCTTGCTACTCCTTTTTCTAAGGAAGGAATAGACTTACATACAGGTTTAGGTTCAGGAATAGCTTCTAATGGCTGTTGTTCATAATATATTGGTTTCCAGTAATCAAAAGGTCTTCGGAAAGGGTATGGATATCTTAAAAATGGTCTTTTCCAGAAATATTGATGTCGATAATCACCAGCAGGTCTATATCTGTTAAAATGAATATAACCCTCTTTGAATCCACTCTTTTGTAACGCAATTTTTGGTTCAATCATCCAGTACCAAATTACCAACCCTGTTAATCCAGCAGCTAATAACATAACAACAATACAAATGCATTCACTACTTACATTCATATCTCTTTATTACTTTAACCAAATAAAAAATAACTAATATGCTCAATATATAAATCGTCTACGACGAGCCAATGGCATTCCGTAAAATCTTCTTCGCCACCACCAACGTCTTTGCCAAGGAGGAACTCTGTAACCCCAATATCCCGGATAATAACCAGGATGCCACATATAATATCCTTCATTGACAACGTAAAGTACAATTAAACTAATAATAATAGCCAATACTAATGCAACACCACATGCCCAATAAATCAATGTATTTGAATTATCTTTATCGTTACTCATCACACACCACCGTATATATTATTGAAAGAAATTAACACCCTTCCCCATTATCAATAAAAAATGAAAAAATATCAAAAACAACAATTAATCAACATGGCTTCATACGAACTTGTTCATCAAATTATTTCACAATCTGGAAGAACTTTTGTTCTTGACGAAGTTTCCGTTCTCGCAGCAAAAAATAACAAAAATGACCCAGCACTTCTGATTGTTCATGGATTTATGTTTAAATATGGTCAATATGAAGAAAGAAATTTAGGTAAAAGCAAAACTAGATTCAATAAAGCCTGGAAGTTAATTCAAAACAAAACTGACGGTGAATCATTATATCTTAAAGGTATTATTCTCAAACATCGAGCCGTCCGAGAAAATAGTAATACTGATTCCGATTCAGTGGAACAATATATTAAAGCAATTGAAGCCGGATTTACGCCAGCAATTTATGCTTTGTCTAAATCATTCATGATTAATTATCAATTGGAATCAGTTTACACTAGACTTCTTAATGCTCTTAAATCCCAAGC
>Ga0180432_10000222_pt1 | contig 90821 bp, 87 predicted proteins | sample SS_ome_10_FD_132414 | JGI IMG/M metagenome (GOLD analysis project Ga0180432, IMG submission 132414) | Hypersaline lake sediment archaeal communities from the Salton Sea, California, USA - SS_1_MS_2 metaG | ecosystem: Environmental > Aquatic > Non-marine Saline and Alkaline > Hypersaline >... | reverse complement strand
GCGTTGCGAGGCGTTGCGAGGCGTTGCGAGGCGTTGCGAGGCGTTGCGAGGCGTTGCGAGGCGTTGCGAGGCGTTGCGAGGCGTTGCGAGGCATGTTCTGTAGACGCCTCGGCAGAGGCCGCTGGACGCATCGTCAGCAACTTTGAGGGACCAAAATCTCCGCTCGCAGCTATGTCAGCTCAGAAATCGGCAAAGCGAGCGGCATAGGAACACGTGCGCCGTCCATGCTCTCGGAGGATCAGGAGAGACCCAAGAAACGGCGTCGGCTCCGCAGCGCGACGAGCGACCCCCCGCACGTCGCGGCAGAGTCGGTCTGGTGCGGGCCAGTCTGCTGGGCGGCGGAAGCTGCACAGTGCCAGTTCATGGCGCAGCTATACTGCGTGCAGGCTTGTGAGCTGCAGCTCCAGTGCATGTGGCTGGCGTACAGCCTGCAGATGGAGCGGCGCAGACGCCCCTGGAGTGCTGCAACGAGGCCGCCACGGCAGCTTCCACGACGCTCCACGCGCGCCGAGAATGGCATCGACCTCGCGCTTCTCTGAGAGCGGTTCGCACTTTAGTTTGCTCGCAGGGCGCGCACCAAAGGAAACGAAAATGGCCTGGCGGCAGTCGCAGAAGGCCCTCGACGCACTCCCGGCGTCCCTCGTGCACCGTGTTGGCGAGTTTCTGCGCAAGCGCTGCGCGCACTGCGGAGAGTCCTGTCACCCTGAGGACATGGGCTGGTGCACGCTCTGTTGCCATCCCCACTGCAGCCTTTGTCTGGAGAAGGAAGACTCTCGGCTCTTGTTGCGGTTTCTAGAGAGCGGAGGCCATGGACACGCTCTCACTGGCCGGGGAAACCGCCGAAACCCTGCTGCGACAGGCAATCCGTCTCAGCCTCTCCCTGGAGGGGGCGAGCTGGACTCTTAGTATCCTGCGCCAGCCTGCCCGTGCGCGTCTCCTCGCAGAGGGCTTGCTTGTGCGCGACGGGGAAGACTGCGTGTGCGCGCTTGAAGAGGTCGCCCGTCGACTGAGGGTGGAAGAGCGCGAGGCGGAGACGTACGTGGCGGCAGCCGGTCTGCACGCGACGGGGCAGCGCGGGGTCCGCACTGTGCGTGGTCTGCAGATCCAGGGGGCAGGCGCGCATTCCCCCGTGCCGTCGCCGAGGAGTCGTTCCTCCACGCCCGAAGCGGCATCGCCACGAGGCTCAGTAGCCCATACCGCCGCCTCCTCCCCCACCGCCGAAGTCGGACTTGTAGATCTCGAAGAGTGAGATAGAGGTGGCGATGACGGTGACGATGCTGATGCCCTGCCAGACGACCTGGGACTTTGTCCACTTTTCGACGTTGTTTGGGTAGGGCGACTGCGTGAAAGAGGTCACGGCGGCGAAAAAAGCAAAGACGAAGGACCAAAGCTGGAGCATGGCGAGCGGGTTCATCGCTCAGGCGGGATCTTTACCGAAGTGTGAGAAAAAGAAGAACGCGGCACCGGGCCACGGCGGAAGATGCCCCCCAGAATAAAAGTCGGTGAGCGAGCTACATGACGGATGTGCAAGCGCCCGCGAACGCGATGGACTCACAGTGCGAACGCTGCGCACTCCTCGCCTCCGAGGCTGCTGACCCCGTACTCACGAACCGCCAATGGGCCTTGTACCCGATCAAGCACCCTGAGCTCTTCGCGCTGGCGAAGCAAGCCGTCGCCTGCTTCTGGACGGTGGACGAGTTGGACTTTTCCACGGACACCGGAGACTTTCGGAAACTGAGCGTCGAGGATCGGCAAGCGCTCCTTGTCGCCCTGAGCTTCTTCGCACAGGCCGACGGCATCGTCATGGAGAACGTCAGTGCCAACTACATGCACAAGGTGGCACTCCCGGAGGCGCACTACTTCTACGCCATGCAGATGGCTATGGAAGCCATCCACTCAGAAGTCTACGCGCTCATGCTGGACCTTTACGTCTCGCAGGAGGTCGATCGCGCGAGGGTACTGCAAGTCGTCACGGAAATGCCATCCGTGCAGGCCAAAAACGCCTGGGCGAAGAAGTGGATCGGCGCGGAAGCGCCAGTAGGCGTCCTCCTTCTCGCGTCCTGCTGCGTGGAGGGCATTTTTTTCAGCAGCTCCTTTGCGCTCATCTTTTTCTTCCGGATGCGGGGCCTGCTCCCAGGTCTGTCAATGGCCAACGACTTCATCGCAAGAGACGAGGGACTGCACGTGCGCTTCGCCGCAGCGTTGCTGGCCACGCTGCGGCAGAAGCCATCGCAGGCTTTGGCGGTGCAGATGCTTCGCGAGGCTGCAGAAGTGGAAAAGCGCTTCGTCGCCGAGATGCTGCCCTCGGGAGGGCTGGCTGGAGGCTTCCCGCTGGATAGCGCCATGCAGCACTGCGAGGCTATGACTGACGTGGTCTCCCGTATGTGCGGTTATGGGCCCATCTTTGACGCAGCCACGCCGTTCGACTTCATGCGCATGCAGGAGATAGAAGGGAAGGCGAACTTCTTCGAGAAGCGCCCGTCGGAGTACCGCAAGGCGGCTGCGTGTTGTTCCCCGCCCGTGAGTGCACAAGACGCATTCGCTCTCGTAGAGAACTTTTAAACCGGCTCCACAGCGAACGGCAGGCGCCTCAGCGAACGGCAGGCGCCTCAGCGAACGGCAGGCGCCTCAGCGAACGGCAGGCGCCTCAGCGAACGGCAGGCGCGCTCGCGTTCCTTGGGGCTGCATGAAGCCCTTCCCTCCAAGAAAGCATCTCGAGCCAAGACGCCTGCTGCATCCTCACCCTACCCGCTCTGTGAGCGACGATGGCCTCCGACGCAGCCTCCCAACTCGCGACCACCCCAGAGGAAGCCGGGATGATGGCATCGGACGAGACCGCGCGGGATCGAAGCAGGTCCCCTCCGCGGGGCGCCCGCAGTGTGGAGATCGCGACGCCCGCCCCGCCGGCGGCACCAGTCATCCCATCCTACTCTGCGCTGGAACCGGAAAAGTGGGTGGCCAAGCAGGTGGGCAAGAACGCGCTGGGCGCTCCTACCATTTGCATCTACGACAATGCGACGCGAACCGCGCCAATCTTTGCCCTCTATGAGGGAGAAGAGTGCGGAACGCTCGTCTTCCCCTTGGAGCCGCACAAGGACGCGCAACGTCCTGCCTTCATGACGGGCGGGGAGCCCACCCGGAAAGTGGAAAGCCTCGACCTCATCACGACCCTAGAGGGCGAGCAAGTCAAGGCGGTGAAGGCCATTGACGATTGGTGCAAGAAACAGGCGCTGGAGAACTCCAAGGACTGGTTTGGTCGCACGTGTTCGCCGACAGAGATCGACGTCATGTACTCCAGCCCCATCAAGATCGACGAAAGCGGAAAGTACGCTCCAAACCTCCGCGCCAAGATGAACCTGGCAGGCATCGACAAGTTCTTGACCCAGGTCACGGTCGTACGCGCGAACGGGGTACCTGAGGAGGGAGCCGGCTGGGAGTTCGTGGAACCTCGCTTGGGCGAGCAGAAGTGGCGTCAGCACAAGGCGCGGATGGTCCTCGAAGCGCGCCGCATTTGGATCGTCAACAAGCGGTTTGGCCTCACGTACTCTATTACGGATCTGGCAGTTCGCGAGAAAGCGGAGACGCGCCCAAACCCTTTCGCCTATGACAATTCCGTCGAAGCGCTGAGTGCCGCGCCGGCCTGCTGAAGTGGACATCCTGAGCACGCCGCGGTCCCTGACGAACGCGGAAGCTTGCACGCAGTGTCGGGCAAAAAAAAGAGAAGGAAGGTCAGTTCGGGCGGGGCGCGAAGGTGCATAGCTGCAAATACATGGGCGCACGGGGCAGCGTAAAAAAGCGACGTGCGTACCATGCCCTAGCGGGCCGCGCGGACAAGTGGGTAGACATCGACACCCAGCCAGAGCTGACGGGGGCGGCGTCTCAGTCGCCATGCGGCCACCAGCGCCGCTTGTCCGTCGATCGCGAGCGTGTCCTCCCCTGAAAGCCCAGGGCACCGCACCGGCACGGAAGATTCACTCATCCGCCACTGTGTCTGCTCTCTCGCGCCTTCCTCTGCAAAGGCCGCGCAGTGCCGCCGCAGCAGCGTCCTCGTCGGGACGTGCAGCTCTAGGGTCCCATCGTCCCTCACGCGTAGTGTCCCTTCAAGGTACATGGCAGCGCCAGCCCTCTGCGTTTGTTCATCATGGCGCGCGTCCCCGACTCGGGTGAAACGCATGACGAGGAGCCGCAGCCGAAGTCGCGAAGAGAAGCACGCTTTAAAGGCGTTTGCTCCCGGGGCGCTGGGGGCTCTCGGCAAAGGGGACGAGGAAGCCAAACGCATCCTCTCGTCCCGGTGGACCTGCTGCATTTGCTGCGAGGAATGGGCGGGAAGCAAGGTGTCGTGGGAGCTCGACTGCTGCGCAACGACGCGGTCGTTCTGCTCGAGTTGTCTGAAGAGGTGCCTCGAGACGGGCTGGGTCTGCCCCTTCGACGGACAACCAGTGCCGCAGCTCGTCGTCTGCGGGGTCTGCCCTTCGGCGGCTGAGTACACGAGAGAGGTCGGAGCCCAGCGTTCGCGAGAAGAGGGCAGGCAGTCGTGCACGGCCAACGGGTGCCACGGCCTCCTTCGCCGCCAGGGAAGCTGGGACGCATGCGATGTCTGCCCACGCCGCGTGTGCGCGAATCCTTTCTGTCGCGAGGAGCAAGTGCGCGGAGTCGCTCACAGATGTAAGACCTTTGAGGAGCGCTGTGCAGATCTCTCTCCGCCTGTCCGGGCCTGTCCAGGCTGTGGACAGCTCGTGGACAAAAGCACCGCGTGCGACATCGTGTACCATGCCCGCTGTCGGACGTCATGGTGCTACACCTGTGGCAGGCCCGTGGCGGAGGGGGGGTGCACGCATGCCAGGTGCTCGCAAGCTGCCTAGCAGAGGCGCGCTTCGAAAACGTCGGTCTGCTCCCGCACTCCCAGCAGTGGAGCGTCGTGTTTCCAAAAATAACGCTGCGTAGCATGGCCCAAGACACCCTGCGCGAATCCAAGCCACCCAGTCTTTCCGAACTGGCAGCCATGAAGCGTGCCAGCGAAGCGTCGCCCCGAAGCGCGGTGGACGGGATCGTGGAGAGTGCGATGAAGAGGATGCGCGGGCGCTGCTCAATGCCTCCACCAGCGCCTGGGCCCTTGAATGCGTCGTCGCCAGCATTCCCGTGCGAGAGGTGCAAGGAGACGCATGAGAGAGAATGTCAGAACCAGCAGGAGTGGCTGATGACCATAGTGGCAGAGGAACTCCTGGAGGCCACGAGGCAGGCTCGCGAGGCGGCCTTCATGGAGTTCGAAGAAGACAGGCGCGCGCGCACTATGTACCACTTCGGGGCGGATCTGCGACGGCCACTCGTCTTGCCCAGCCCCATGCCAGACAGCTGGCAACGCTTCTCCAGTATTGTTGGAGCATAGTCCTCGTCTCCATGCGAAAATCATGTGCGTCCCTCCTGCCGCAGCGGAGCCTCCAAACGATCGCGCAAACCGCGCAAGCATGCGAGGCACACTGGCTTGCCCGTCAGCTGCCTGGCTGTTTGAAGTCCGGGGCTCAAGCACTGTTCCTTCAGGGTGAAGGCGTAAGGTGTAGGTGTCAGCAGCGATGGTGTCAGCAGCGATGGAAATGGCGGAAACGCTGGAACATGGCGAGCGGGTACGAGAGGACACGCCCAAAGTCTTAGGATTCCGGGCTTTCACGGTACAGGACTGGAAAAGAATAGAAACTGTAGGCGCCGCGACGCGCCAAGTGGGCCAGATGATGCTCAGGGAGGGGCAGGAGCTCGTCGTCCCTACCGATCGGGGAAGTGCGGTCTGGGACCGCTTCGACGTGAGCGTCTACGCGAGACTTTGCGGCGAGCTCGCGCTCCCTACCTGCGCACCCTCCGCTGATGAAAGCGGCCACCCTCAGGCCCGCGACGGACACAAGAAGAAACCGCAAGCTAAGGGTAAAAACACGCGACGAGAGCAGGCCGAGAAACGCCTCCACGACCAGGAGAGAGCTCGTGTCGCCGCCCTGAAAGGAGGCCTTCCTCGCTGGGAGACGGCTGCAGGAAAGTGGGAGGCCTACCTGGCGGGCTTTCGCGTGTGGGCACGAGCGGTCGTCGAGGCGGCCGCCGCTCCCGCGGCGGACAGGCTCATCTCTTGCTGCAACCTGCGCGAGCTTGTCTCTGCCTACCCCGTCGCCGAGACGGACCTTCGGGAAGATGCGGCGATCCTGTCCAGGGGCTTCACCTTTTCGGCTCTTCTGGCGCTTGTAGCGACGCGAGAACAGTTGCTGGTGGCCCCCAGTTTCTCCACCGGGCGTGGCGGCCTGCAGCTGTATCCAGAGCAGCGCGAAGTCGCTGTGGCCGTCCTGGATTGCTTGCGCTCCCGACAGGCCCTGCTCCTCGAGGGCGACAGGATGACCCCTCCCGCCCTTCCAGCTCTTCTCCTCCGCTTCTGCACGCCGCCGTCAACGGGCAAGTCGTCGGCGGCCGCGTACATCGGAGCGGTCTTCGAGCAGTTCCGGCGGACCGAGGTCGCGAAGGCCCCGCGGACTGGAGGCCGCCTCGAGCCTACTTACATCCTGTACGAATGCTACTCGGAGAGCGTGCGGTTCGACGTCGCAAAGACCTGCGTGGCGGCAGGCGTGCCTTTCGCCATCCTTACCAGCTGCCTCGCCTGTCCCTCTTTCGCCTGCTACCACGGGCGGGCGCCCAAGAAGTCGGGGCCCCCTCCAGTCGACTGCGAGGAGCGTCTCCTCTACAGCCTGAAGCTCATGGATAGCTGCGATATCCGCCCAGCGGTTCTCGTCGCTGACCCGGACTCCGCCCTCAAGTTCCTCCGCCTGCGTTCCTCCCTGCAGCAACGTTCTCTGGGAGACGTTCTTCTCTTTGACGAACCGACTGCGGGGGTGTCGGAGGCTATCTCAGAGGCTCATGCTGCCATGATGGCGGCAGCGCCGGCGCTCACCGTCCTTATGAGCGCCACGTTGCCGCCGTTCGAAGCCTTCCCCGACACCGTCGCACACCTGCGAGTGCAGCACGGCAGCTCCTTACGCTGCGTGGATGTGCGCTCTGACCGCATCGTCTCCCCCTGCACGGTGGTGGACGCTCAGGGAAACGTCTTCGCACCCCACCGCCTCTTCACGGGGGGCTGCGGGCGCCTCTGCGAACTCGCAGAGAAACACCTGCACCTCCTGCGCCTCTTTTCCCCCAGGGCGGTGGCGCAACTCATCGCGGACGCGAGTGCCGCGTCGCCGGCCGCCGCTGCGGAGGCGGAGGCTCTTAGCGTGGCTGACGCGTGCTCCTTCGCAGCCATCCGGCGCTCAGCGATGCGCGTGCTCCGGGCTTGCGATCCAGACCTGTGTCTCGCCACGGACCTCTCGGCCTACGCGACGCCGACCCTGCGGTCATTGTGCACGACGGGTTCCCACTTGCTGCCAGGAACTTCCATCCTCCTCTCGGAGGATGAGGACGCTGTGCGCCAGGAAGCTTTGATGCCGCTGCTCGTGGGCAGCGAAAGGCTCGCCAAACGCATCCAAGCTCATGCGGCCGAGCTCGAGCGCCTTTCGCGCCTGCGTCTGCACGAGGGCCCCGGGAGAAGGGAGAGCAAAGAGAAGGAGTCGCAGCTGGACCGGATGCGCGCGGAGGACGCGCTGCGCTCGGACTGCGCCCCCCCGCCCCTCTGGCCCTCCCGACTCTGCGTGAACAGTCTGGAGCACCTTGGGACATTCGCCAAAGGGAAGCCGTTCGATGCGGCGCTGACGAGGGCAGTCCCGCACGTTCCAGAAGACGTCCTCGAGACGTCATGTGAAGATCTCGTAGAAGGTCTCCTCTGCGGGCTTTGCACTCTTAACAGCACTAGTGGAGATCAGACGCTGACGCTGGCGAGTCACACGATGGCGGAGGGGCAGAGCTTCAGCTTCCTGAGCGGCGGGCGCTCGGCGATCTTCGGCATCAATCTGCCCTGCGACCGCGTAGTGCTCCTCTTACGTGCGGATCGCACAAGCCCCGAGAGCATTGTCCAGTGCCTTGGCCGTTGTGGGCGGACGGGCAAGTTCACCAAGTCCGAGGTGCTCTTCGGCTCAGTGGAGCTGCTGAGTCTCGTGTTTGAGGAGCAGGCGCTCCGTCGTCTCGGGAAGGAGGACGGTCAGCTGGACGCACGCGTGAGACGACACATCTCGCTCCCGGTCGCCGCATGACAGAGTGTCGGCCGCAAGCCAGACTCCGCATCTCTATCGCACGAGCTGAATGGCGAGCAGACCGAGCAGCATTGCCGAACCCGAGAAGAGATGCCACTGCGCATGGTAGAGTGCGTACAGCAAATCCCTCAGTGCACCCTCCCGCAGCGGGGCGGAACCGTCTCGAAAAGCGAAAGGATCGAGGCCGACGACAGGGTCAGGTGTGCAGCAGTGCCCGCCGCGTCGGGCGGCTAGCTCTGCTTGCCTGTTGGCTTTGCGGTAACTCGCGAGCGCCAGTCCGAGAGCGGCGCCAGCATTCGCCGCGACAAGTACGGCCCGAAGGTTCCCGGCCACGCCCATTGGAGCCGTGCAGAGGGCCGTCGCCGCTCCCCCACCCACCAGAACTCCAGTCGCAGTGGCGCAAACCTCGTCCGCCATCGCCCATCTCCGACGAGGCCTGACGTTCGCATGGTGAAGGTAGGAGACAACCGTAGTGACGCCCGTGGGAATCACCAGAAGAGCGTAGTACCCCGGACCAGTGAGAGAAAGTACCGCCGCCAACGCGTAAAGGCCGTTGGTGAAGAGGAGAGACGAGTGCGCATCGACGAGCGCACCGTTCTCCGCGGGCATGGCTTCGTACATGGGGAGAGCCTTCTGGAGCAGCTTTAAGGCCTCTGCGCTTTCTGCCCTCGACCATCGGTGCGCGAACTGCAGGGACAACCTGCCTGGGCAGCCCTCTCAAGTAGAGGGCTGCGCCGTTTCGCCGAGGACTGCGGCCAGAGCCGCACGAAAGTCGGAGGCTACTGCGGAGGCTGCGCGCCGCAGAGCAGCAGCGTGCCGTCCTGAAGCCACAGCGGCGCGCCAGGCCGGGCCACGTCGCCTCTCGGGTTAAGCGTGCGTTCGTGCACGGCATGTAGAATATATTGTCTCGCGGGTCGGCATGCTTTCTTCCTCCGGCCTGGCCCGCGCCTGCGCGCGCTCGCAGCAAATCTCAGGGTCAAGCTGGTGATACACGCGGCTTCCGGGTTCGTCCTTCCCCCCGCGGAGCCGGCGGACGTTGGCCTCCTCCAGAAGGCCTGCCTCGAGGTAAGCGCAGCTAAAGATTTCGCTCGCGGTGAAGCAACTGCGCTCGTAAACGATCGCAGGCGCGCGCGTATTGCTCTGTCGCTGGCTGGCGTAGCAGAGGCAGGCGACCTTCTCTTCGAGTGCGACGCATGCGTGCCGCGTCCTCTTCTCGTAGAAGCTGCGAAGCTCCTCTCCAAACTCCTGCACCGGCTCTGGCACAGTGAGGAGGCCTTCCGTCTCCAGAGCGCGTAGGAGCGTGCTCTTTCCGCTGGCGATGTTGCCCTCCACATAGATTCGTCCCGTCGCCATTTTGGCTTGGGGGGCCGACGGCAGTTTAAGCCGGCGGGCACCCGCGCTGCTCTTTCTAGGAAGTTGAGGAGCGGCCCCACGAATGACGGCCGCGGGAAGCCAGGGTGCTCCCAGAGCGGCGAGTTTGGGGAAGCTCTCCCCCGAAAGGTCCCTGGAGCTAGTGGACGGCACTCTCAGCGAGAGTGCAGGGGTGCTGCGCACGCACTCGTGGACACTGCGCAACAACGTCCTGCGCCAGTGCGCCTGTCAGAAGATGCGCTTCCATACCGGAGACTGCCCTGCGCAGAGTCTCGAGCGCGTTCTCCGTGGCCTGGATGGTCCGAGCGCCCACTCGCTGGCTTACCCACGCGTCCTGCTCGAGCACATCCACCGGGGCCTGCCACCACCGCCTCAACGAAGGAAGCAAAGAGACCAGTTGGATGCCCGCATGGAGCGCTTCGCGCGCATGCCACCCACGACCCAGGGCCTGCTCTCGCTGTGCGTGTTGTCGAACGGCGAGTGCACGCCCCCGACACTTCCGACCCACGGCCCTCTCTTCGTGCAGCTCGGATCCAGCAAGCCCTTTCCGCATGTCTACCGCGAGTGGTACGTGGACGCATCAACTCATCCTTGGTAGGGCTCCACGCGGGCATGGCGGTAGGCGTCGAGCGAGACGCCCTCGTGCGCGCAGCCTGCGTCGGGAGCGGTGAGAGATGTGTCTGTGCCGGCTATGCCTAGCACCTGAAAAGTCGGCGGGTCCCCAGGACCGGTGATATCGAGGACTGCGAAACCGGCGACATCGGCTGAAAGACCGACGCAGCAGCCCCCTCCGCTTCCAGACATGATCTGGAGGCACGACTCTGGCGCATTTCCACCCCCTGTGCACTCCTGCTGGTGTGTGTGTCCAAATGCGCAGATAACCACGAATTTGCCCTCGCGAGAAGGCTGAGAGTTGCTGAGGAAGGTCTGCCGAAGATTGGCGGCCTGGCCAGGATAGTGCTGGATGATGAGGACGATCTTGGCAACGCTGTTCTGCGCACGCTGCTTCAGCAGCGCGAAGGCGGCATCGCCGACATAGGCGGTGCGCGAGTTCGCCTCAGCGCCGCCTCCATCGCATCTCTGCGCCCCCGAGCCCTGGTTTCCACCCCACCCACCAGTGTCCCCATTGTTCAGGTCGAGTGAGATGATTTCCACAACGCAGGCGTCACCCGCGGGAAGCGTGACGAAGAAGTTTTTATCCGGGCAGTGCCAGGCCTTGAGCTGGCTCGCGCTCAGCCCTCGAGAGGCACCTCCGTCCAGGACCTTCCCGTAGCTGAGTTCCGTCCCCTGGTAGGCCTGGCAGCCCTGGCTGCCGGCCGCGCATGGCGCACAATCCGCCGAGGAAACGTAGCCGTTTTGCGCGCTCTCAAGGGAGCACCACTTTGAACCACCTGCGCAGGAGGAGGAGTCCGGGCAGAGATAGCAGGGATTGCCCACGCCATAGTCGTGATTTCCCAAGGAAATGATCCAGGGCAGCTCCGTGAGGCTCCCGTACATTTGCTTCCAGTTCACCCAGCCAGGCTCTCCGTCGCCATAAAAGTTATCGCCGAGCGTGACGATCGCCAAGGGAGGGCGCTGCTTCCCGGCACGCGCCTGGAAGGCCTGCATCTTCGCTCCGATCTGCTGCTGGCAGGACTGGCTGAGACCCGCGGAGTTGGGCCAGCTTCCGGCGACGTCGCCCCAGTCTCCGAGGAGCATGAGGTAGTCGCCCACCACCGGAACGTACTCTGGACCCACGCCCGCGATGTTGAGGTCGTAGTCCTTCGGGTCGGGCGAGAAGATGGAGACGTACGGCCCCCCTACGGGGGGTGGGCGTTGCCCGCACTGCGTGGGAACAGAAGCGATCGTGCACGCGGAGCACGTCGGGCAGCTAGCCAGCACATGGGAGAGGACGGCCTGGCGGGAGGACCCGCAGGCATTGTCCGAGCAGCACGCGTCGATGGCTTCCTGGCAGGTTTTCCCGTTACACAGGGCGCGCGAGCACTCGTATATGGGAGACTGCTTTGCACTCACGAAGGTGCAGCCCTCAGAAGGGAAGGGCGTCGCATTCGCCGCATTCTTGAGGTAACAGTTCCCCTCAAAGTACACGGCGCCGGCGCAGCCTTCAAGCTGCTGGCAGGGCAGGCAGCACCCCTGAGCGCCCGTAGTGCTAGGAACCGTGCTCATGTTTTGGTTTTGCGCTCCAGCGTCGAATCCACTCAGGAGCGAGCACGTACGGCCCGCAAGCGGCGCGGCGGTGGGCGCTTGGCCTCCCTGTGTCGGCGCGGGAGTGGGTGGCCTCGGCCCGCCTCCGCCAAAGACAACGAAGACCACGATTGCAGCGCAGATGAGTGCGGCGATCACGACGGCGGCAGCCAGCATAGTTTTCTTACCACGGACCCGAGAACTTCGAGGCGGTGGACCAGGCGGTGTTCCCAAGCTGGAATAGCGGCCGTCTGTGGCCAGATGGGCTCAAAGGGCAGTGCGCTCGACTGTGCGACAGGTTCGGCACGCTTGCCTGCTCAGGGCCAAACTTCAATTTCCCGCGCTGATGCCAACTGCGCGTTCTGTCATGTGGTCATTCCGTGTATACTCTGGGAAATTCGTGCTGGCACATGGATGGGTGGAGCCGCAGCGGACAGCATCACATCTGCGCCCTTGAGGGATGCGACGAACCGACTTTTGATGGCCTCCCGGGCTACTGCTCGCGGGGACATCGAGATGCTGCGAGAGCGGAGAACCCACAGGGAGGGGACGCGGAGCCCTTGCAGCTGCGACGGACAGTGAGTCGGCTTCCTGCCGCGTCAACGGCAGAATCGCGCGGTGCGAGCTGCCGGGGTGCAATGAGGCCACCTTCAACGGACAGCCAGGTTACTGCTCGCTAAGACACAGGGACCTCGCGCTAGCGCTCCAGACCGACTCCACCCGCACATGCGCTCTGCCGGGCTGCGGTGCCGCCGCCTTCCCAGGAAGCGACTATTGTAGTCTCATAGTATCAGCCACCGGACTGCAGGACTCACCACCCCACCCCTCGCGCTGGCGACCTGCATGCTCCAGGGGTGCAGCAAGCCGACGTGGAACGCCCAGCCCGGCGAATTCTGCTCACGCACGCACCGGCAAATGGCCCAAGCCGCGTACGACAGGCACCACCGCTCCCCACAGACTCCAGACGTGGCCATCTCCTCTCAAGACCCTTCTTCTTTGCTCGGCGCACTTGCTCTCCTGTGTAGCCGCAGCCATGCCGTCCTCACGTGCGCCGCCGCGGGAGTACATACGCGCCGTGGACTTTGGCGTGTTCTCCCCCGAAGAGATCAAGAGGTTCTCGGTATGTGCGGTCACGGAATCGAGCATGTACAGCGCCTCACTGCCGGCGAGCGGCTCCAGCGTCGACTTCCGCATGGGCTCGGTCCGCCACTTCCCACTCCACACCGCGCACAAGCCAGACGCACGTCGCGCAGTGTCAAAGCAGCGAAGTGCCTCGCTCCATATCTTCGCGCCCTCAGGTCGACCGACGCCTCAAGTGTGGCACGTGCAAGAGATCCGTGACGACCTGTCCTGGACACTTTGGGTCCATCAACCTGAACTTCCCTGTTCTGCACCCTGGTTTCATTGACACGGTGCTGAAGATCATACGGTGCGTCTGCTTCTTCTGCTCGGAGCTTCTGCTCACCGACAAGGATAAGCAGAACATCCAGCGCGTTCGGGACCGCAAGCAACGCCTGTCGGCAGCCGCTGCAGCAGCCAAGGGGAAGAAAATCTGCCCAGCATGCGCCGGTGTTCAGCCTCTGTACTCGCGCCAGTCCCTCAGCATCAAGTGCGACTGGAGCAAGGTGACCTTTTCCGATCCAGAGGAGGCACAGTACTGTCAACGACCTTTCACGGCTGCGGAGATCCGGCTCATCCTGCGCCATATCTCCGACGAGACCTATACCCTTCTCAGCCTCAATCCGCGTGCCTCGCGGCCTGAGAACTTTGTCCTGACGATGCTCGTCGTGCCCCCGCCGATCATCCGCCCCTCCATCACCATCTCTGAGGGCAGCCGCGCACGGGGGCAGGACGATCTCACCTCGAAGCTGTGTGATATCGTGAAAGCAAACACCGTGGTGAAGCAAGTGCTGGAGAAGGAGGCCGCTTCGATACCTCGGCTGGGCCTCTCCATCGCCGCGCAGCAAGTGGTGGCGGACCTCGCCTTTCAGGTGAGCACCTTCACGAACAACGACCTCAGGGGTCAGCGGCAGTCCATGCAGCGCAGCGGCCTGCCATCGAAGAGTATCACCTCGCGGCTGAAGGGCAAGGAGGGGAGGATCCGCGGCTCTCTGATGGGCAAGCGCGTCAATTTCTCGGCGCGCTCCGTCGTGAGCCCGGACTCGCAGATGGACATCGACCAGGTCGGAGTGCCGCACCGAGTGGCGACGAAGCTGACGGTGCCAGAAGCCGTCACCGACTGGAACCTGGACCGCCTTCGCGCCTGTGTCCGCGCGGGGCCAGGTGTGCTCCAGGGCGCCCACTCGGTCATTCGCGCGGGGGCGACGGTGCTCCTCGAATTTGCGGACCGTGAGCGCGAGGCCAAGACCCTGAAAACTGGGGACGAGGTGGAGAGATACCTCCGCAACGGCGACACCGTCCTCTTCAATCGCCAGCCCTCCCTGCACAAGGGCAGCATGATGGCCTACCGCGTGCGCTTGATGCCCCACAAAACCTTTCGACTCAACATGGCCGTGACCTTGCCCCTGAACGCGGACTGCGACGGTGACGAGCTGAACGTCCATGTGCCGCAGGACGAGGACAGCCAGACTGAGGCGAAACTCCTCATGGCAGTGCCGGTGCAGATCGTATCTCCGCAGGCCAACAAGCCCTGTATTGGCTTCGTCCAGGATGCTGTCATTGGCTCCTGGCTGCTGACCAGGCCTGAAACGAAGGTGCGCCATCCCCTGGCGGTGGCTCTGTGGGCTACCGTTCAGCACTCCCGCCGCCCCCTGCCTTCCCCGGCGAAGCTGGAGTATGCGGGTAGCGAGATTTTCAGCTTGCTCTTTCCACCAGACCTCGAATACCAGAACACCAAGACAGGTGTGAGGATCGTGAAGGGTGAGCTTGCCGCCGGCACCCTTTGCAAAATCACCTTGGGTGCAACTTCTGGCGGCATCGTTCATTCTCTCTACCACTCGCATGGCCCTGCGCGCACGGCCGAGTTCCTCTCCGACACGCAGCGGGTCGTGAACCGCTGGCTGTCTCATAGGGGCTTCTCCATCAAGCTCGCGGATTGCGAACCCTCTCAGGCAACGGATGAGAAGGTGGCCCTCACCATCCGCCTGGCCGACCAGAAGGTGCGCAGAATCCTGCACGCCGACGCTGTCGCCTGTCTGCCACCGGAGAAGATCGAAGCGGCCCTCTCCGAGATTGCTAACAGGGTCCTCACCAACGTCGGCAAGGTGGTGCACGCCTCCCTGGACGAAGAGAGGAACGCGCTTTACCAGGCCGTTCTCTGCGCTTCGAAAGGAAATCTCATAAACATCGCTCAGCTCCTGGGGTGCATCGGGCAGACCTCGGTGGAGGGACGGCGTATCCTTGTCCCTGACCCACAGGGGCAATTCGGTGAAGAAGCCACGCTCGCCAAGTGCGGCTTCGTCTCGAGCTCCTACTTCACCGGCCTGACGAGCACGGAGTTCTTCTTCCACACGATGGCAGGGCGAGAGGGCCTCATCGATACGGCCGTGAAGACCGCCAACACTGGCTACCTTCAACGCCGCCTCATGAAAGCGATGGAAACGGTCACGGTCTCCTACGACCGCACCATTCGCAACGCCAAGCAGAGCATCATTCAGTTCCTCTACGGCGCGGACAACTTCGACGCCACCTTCCTCGTGCGGCAGCCGCTCAACTGCCTCCTGACTCCGCTTGCTGAGCTGGAGGCGAAGTTCTGCCCAGGGCGAGAGTGGCAAGCTTTCAGGGACGCCCTCGTGGCGCTGCGTCGCCAACGTCAGCGGCCTCAAGGAGAGCCCGACAACCTCGTGTACTGTCCAGGAAGTGTGCAGGACGTGCTCTTCATGTTTCGCGCGCCTGCCCGGGCCGGGCCAAGCGCCGCGCCGCTCGATCCCGACACAGTGGTGGAGGCGGTGGACACACTGTGCTCCGACTGCTGCCCGACGCAGTGGAGCCGACGAGGTGGCTACGAGACCCTCCTGCGGTGGCATCTCCGCTACGAAGCCGTCCAGAGCATGAGCAGAAGCGCCTTCGCCGGCGCCCTGGAGGACGTGCGCCGCCGCACCCTCTGTGCCCTCGTTGCGCCAGGTGAGGCCGTGGGCGCGCTCTCCGCGCAGAGCATTTCGGAGCCCCTCACGCAGCTCACCTTGAACAGCGTGGACTGGACCACCTGTATGGCCATCCATTGGACAGGGCCGGCGCCGCCTCCCGCTCCCCACGACGCTGAAGTCGGAGCCTTCATCGATGCGCTCATCGCGGAGCGTCCCGCAGACTGCCAAGTGCAGCCCGACGGCGTGACGGTGTACCTCCCGCTTGAGCCAGGGACCGCCCTCGCTCTCAGCCCCGACGAGCACGGGAACATGGTTTGGACAGAGCTGGAGGCAGTCACGCGCCACCCGCCAGTCAATGAGGACGGCTCCAACACGCTCGTCAGAGTAACCACGGAATCGGGGAGGCAGGTCACCGTGACCAAAGGAAAGTCCCTGCTGGTGGAGCGCGACGGCAAGCTCGTGGCAACCGACGGCGACAAGGTGCAGGTCGGCGACCGCGTGCCCGTCGTTAATGAGTTGCCTGCCGCGGAGGGTTGCGACCACCTGGATCTGCACACGGTCTTCCACGAGCGGGAGGTCATCTTCACCGACGTGATGATTGCAGCCAAGGAGGCCTGGGCCACGCGGCGGAGGTGGTGGGCGCCTTTCGAGGGTCGCTCCACCTATGCTCGGAGCGACACCATGCGACACGCGGTGGAAGCCTTTCCGTACATGCTGGAGCCTGGGAAAGTTCGTTTAGGGAATAGCGGAATGCAGGGAGGCTCGCTGCCAGCGCGGATCCCCCTTGATCGCGAGTTCGGCTTCTTCATTGGTGCGTACCTCGCCGAGGGCTGCCTCACAGACCAGCAGGTGCACATTGCCAATAATGATGCGGTTTACCGAGAAGCCGTCAGCGTCTGGCCGCAGCGATACAGCATCAACTTCCACACAACCGACGAGAAGAGCCGGATAAGGAATAACGGCACGAGCATTTCAGTGATGTTCCACTCCACACTGCTCGTATGGATCCTCGAACGCACCTGCGGGAGGCTCTCTGCTGGTAAGCGGCTCCCTGGCTTCGCGTTGGCCGCTCCAGACGTCTTCGTCGAAGGCCTTCTGGATGGCTATCTCTCTGGGGACGGCTCCATCCCGTCCAACGGCGTGCGGGTTACAGCGTCCTCGAGGTCGATGAAGGTGAGAGACGGCATCTCCACACTACTCTCACGGTTCGGAGCTAAGAGTATCTTTTGGCAGCAAAGCGAATTGAACCACATCAAGTGGTCCATTGATGAAAATGGCCAAAGCCAGCAGGAGAAATACGGTGAGGAGACGCCGATGTACCTAATGAGCACCACAGACGAAGGCACGCACCAGGTCCATCGGTGCATCCGCCTCACACTCGGCCACAAGCAGGACCGCTTGGAACAGGCCGCCGCGACATACGGACGGCGCCCAAAGAAACAGCGGCCGGCCCCCGCGCTGAATGACGTGAGCTTGGAGAAGATAAAGTCCCTCGAGGAGGTGTCGTCTTCCCACGACTTTGTTTACGACCTCACGGTAGCTTCAACACGCAACATGACGGCCTCTAATGGCTTCACAGCCAGGGACACGTTCCACGCTGCTGGCATTAAAGAGAAGAACGTGACCCTGGGCGTGCCGCGGATCAAGGAGCGCCCCCCTTCTGCCCTTCTGCTCACACAGCCGCCTTCGACGCAAGGCGCGCGGAACCGAGACGAAATGTCGCGAACGAGGCAAGGTTCCGAATGCAACGCGCACTGCCACCGCGCCTCAGGAGCTCATCGACATCACGAAGAACATGAAGACGCCGAGCATGCGCCTCATCCTGAAGGACAGCTGGAAAGGCCGCGCCAACGAGCTCAAAGAGGCCCTGGTCCACAGAACGCTCGGCGACATCGTGAGCAGCGTCGACTTCGTGCACGAGCCCTCCTTCTTCGAGAGCGCCGTGAGCCAGGCGGACTCCGAGGTCGCCCGACGGGTGCAGGCGGTCATGGAGGAGCCCGCGGAGGTGAGCCCGTGGGTGGGGCGCATCGTGCTGGACGCCCCTCTCCTCCTGCGCACAGGGCTCTCGCCGGGAGACGTGGCGTGTCGAGTCGCGGCGGCCTTCCCCCTGCACGTGGCGGCCTCGGACGAAAGCGACGAGGTCTATCTGCTGCGCCTGCGGCCCATCTTCATGACCCCCGGGAGCACGCAGCACCCGGCTGGCAGCCTGGAGGAGGGCGTCGCGCTGCGGGCCTCCACTGAGGCACTGGTCCTGCGGGCGTGCCGGGAAACAGTGCTGCACGGGATCCGGGGCATCTCGAGCGCCACGGCCGGAATGGAGCACCTCCATGTCCTAGATGGCCAAGGAGACTTTCAGTCTGAGCAGGTCGCCGTCCTGGAGACGCAGGGCGGCTCACTCGCAAGTGTCCTCGCGATGGATGCTTTCCGCGCGGAGTTTTGCACCAGCAATGACGTTCACAACGTGTACAATGTACTCGGCGTGGAAGCGGCTGCGACAGTTCTCTTCGAGCAGATCAAGCAGACTCTCCAGTTCGACGGCAGCTACACGAATGAGCGGCACCTCATGCTCCTCTGCAGCTTCTGCACGTCACAATCCACATTGCTGCCCATCTCAAGACACGGAATAAACCGTTCCGCGGACGCGGGAGCGCTCTCTCGAGCCTCGTTCGAAGAAGTCACTGACCAGCTGCTGGAGGCGGCCACCTACGGCGACTCGGACCACACCGCAGCCTTTTCCCCGGCTATCATGGTCGGGCAGCGCGCGCCCAATGTCGGCACAGGCATCTGCTACGCCATGTCCTCGATTCCTGAGGAGAGCGTGGCGAGTTCGAGCGAGGACGAGGTGGTCTTCACAGCCGTGGACGCGGATATAGAAATGCTGAGCTATCAGCAGGACGTGGCGCGTATCGAAGCTCCTTACAGCGATGCGGCCGCCGGGATTGGGCTCCCGGCAGCGCTGCAGCACAGCTTCATTGCAGCGCTGCCGAACCCTGTCAAGCCATACGCACCATCCTCTCCAAAGAGCTTGCTGAGTGGCAAGAAGCGGCCTTATGAGCCCTCTTCTCCACGCGGTGAGCGTAGGCTGACCCTCCTAGAGACGCGTTAGACCAGTCGAGCGTTCCATGTCTAAAAACTGTCAGCGGCATTGGAGGCTCTTGCGACGATGCGCGCACTTCTAGGACTGTTTCTGGCGAGCCCTGCGGTCGCGTCGCACTGCCGCACGAGCTCGCAGTGCTTTGCGCGTGCACTTCAGGCTGTCGAGCGGCAAAGAAGAGAGTCGGGAAAGATCTCACCTCACTCTGCGCTCTTTTCGAGAGCGCGAAAGGTGCCAGGCTTCTGGATCGAGGATCTGCAGCTGGTCAAGCTGCATGCGAGGCAGGCTGCATAGGGCTCGTGGCGGGGAGCTTTAGGAGCGTTGCGGACGTGACAGCCAGCACAAGTATGAAAGGTGGCGAACACAGCTGCGCGTGTAGCGAGCGGGAATGTGCGCTTTGTGCGGCGCGCCACGGAAAGCCTTCGCGCCTTTCTCACTGCTGTTGGTACAGCTTGTACCACCACATCGGCGAGCCGTCGCTCTGCGAGCCGCAAGCGTTCTGCAGACGACGTTCCAGCGCTGATCATTGTTGTCCAGCTGCATGTAGATCAGATCGCCTTGCGTAGCGCTAGACATGGTCGGCTTCTTCTCTCCAACGACACCAAACCATGCCCAGTAGATGGCCCCTGGAGTCTGGCCGTCGCCGTAGCACCAAGAGACCTTGTTGCCATGTCCGTACCAGTCGAACCCCGGGGCGTGACGACTGCCGTCCTGGTCCTGGCACGGCTGCCCCCCGCGGATGAAAGCGCTCCAACATTTTTCGCCCCCTTGCCCATCTGGCTGACAGATACTCCCGCAGGCGTTCACCCCACCGATTGGGCGACCCTGAGAGTCTTCGACGGCAGAAGCGTGCCCGGGGCGTCGGCTGTGTCCCCCTGAGCGGCCATTTTTTGTAGGAAGGCGAGCAGAAGCACCGCTCCCAAAGGTTGAGCATATTTCAGGCGCGCACCGCTCCATTTGGGGCCGCAGCCGTGTCTGGAGATGAGTTTAGAGACTACGCCAAACAGCACGTCACCCAGTCCACAACGCTAGCACAGGGACACTCCCACACGTTGCGCAACCTCGCCTTGCACTGCGCCGCAGAGTCCTACTGCGCCACCTTGGCTTTGGTCTCGAGACGCACAGGAAACCTGGTGCGCATTGTAGCCCGTCCCCCGAAATGGCGCGACGTTGTCACTCCGGTCGTCGAAGAAGAAAACTCGTTCAGGCGCGATCCTAACCTTCAGCTCGCTCTCGTAGAGGTCGAGCAAGGTGGGAACACGGTCTTGCTTCGTTCCGTCTGGGACGCCCCAGAGAAGAGCGTCCGCAGGCGGCGATCGAGGAAGGGCCTGACGGATGAGCTCCTTCTCCGGTTCATACGGAACGCCTGCGCTGATGACTGCGGAGAGTCACGCGGCGCAGGGAGTTGCGGACAACTGCAATAGGGCTTCGGACTGCCGGTACGTGCCTCCTCCATATGCAGGGTCGTCGACGCCAGGGACAGTCTTCGTCCCTGGGCACTCACCCTCGTTTGTCCTTTGCGCCGCGGTCAGGGTCCTGTCGTTATCGTAGATGCATAGGCACTCGTCCGACACGGCGGGAGTCGGAGGTGCTCGGGTCGGCGCTCGGGTCGGCGCTCGGGTCGGCGCCTGCGTTGGGGCGCGTGAAGGGCCCAGGGCGGGTGCTCGTGTCGGGGCACGAGAGGGGCTGGGGTCGGTGCTCCGTTGGGAGTAGGAACGCGGGCGGGTGCAGAAGCCGGAGTTCGGCGATTGTCGCGTCCGAGCCACCGAACGATGAGCATAGCGGCGACCACGGCAACAAGGCCAACCAGAACCACGGCTAGTTGACTTCCCCGCATTTCTAGTGACCACGATGCTGCCCTTCTGCTGCGAAGAGGTTCCACGACCTGACACGCTCGGCAGATGCCTTCGACCGCTGTGCGGCTCTCTGTCGTCAGCGCAGGAGTCCCTCGATGGTCTGCGCTTTCCTGGCAGATAAGAAAGCACTGAAGCCGTCGTTATGGGCGACACTGAGCTACCGGCTGCGAAAAGTCTGGCTGAGAGAATCGAATCTCTATTCGCCTTTGACTGCGTCCGGCTGTCACGCATCCTTGAGACGGCCGAGTATGCCGTTATATTCGGAATTTTGGCCCTTTTTGCCGGCTTTGGAATCGACTGGGTCTTCCGTCCTATGTACCCAGAGCCCAGTAAGACACTGAAGGGCTGCCCAGACGAACAGAAAGGCTACACGTGGGGACAAACCCTCCAAGTGGTGGGCGTGCTCCTTCTGCAGGTCATGGTCTCTGCCGTTCTCGTCATCTACATTCGGAAACTTGGTGAGGTGGTCCCTTTCTTCTTCGAGTTGTGCCCGAGCAAGTACGTCCCGCACTGGAAGGTGAAGGAAGTGGAGGGCGAAATCGCCGTCGCTCTTGTATATGTCGGGGTGCAGACGAGTCTGATCGATGCCCTCGCCACCTTGAGGAAGAGTTATGCGTACGTGAAGTGTGGTGACTAAGCAACTGGGGCCCTGGACAGCGTCTGCTCGCTCCTCTTCTCACCTCTCGCAGAAGCACCCTTTTCTTAACGTCCAACGTCCGAAGTCCGAACTACGCGCCTTCTCCGACAAGTAATGCTTTGTTTCTCAGCCACCTAGGGCTCAAACTGGTCCCCAGAGGCGTTTGTGCCAGATGCTTAGACTGTTCGCAGGCTCCGGCACGGAGGAGGAGACTCTTGGAGAAGAACGCTCCCATGCACCCGATAACGCCAACCCTTCGACAGCCAGCTTGCCCAAGAATGTGAAAAGGTGCAACAAGAAGCCAGGTAAGTTCTTTGTTGCCTTCAGTGTGAAGACGACGAAGGGGAAACAGGTTTCGTTCTGGAGCCCAGAAAGCAGCAACCTGGAGCTTGTGACACTTTGGGCTGCTCACCTCCAGGAACTTCGCGCGGATGTTTCCTTGTCACCCTCTGAAATACGAGACCGCATGTTTCAATACACCCGGTCCTCGAAGGACGCGGAAGACCCCGACCCGTACGAGCGGGACTTGCCGCTCAATGCGCAGCGTTCCAAGAACGACGTGTCCTGCTTTCTGAAGTACGCCTACAAAGACGCGGCGGGAAAGAAGAGAGAATGGCGGTCGCCGGCGGTTCGCTCACCTGACCTGCTGCGCGCTTGGTCAGAAGAGCTCCAAAAGCTCAAGGCCGACAAGGCTATGAAGGGTGAGGAAGTGGCGCAGCGCATCAGCACTTACGTGGGGGCGTCGAAGCAAGAAAGCGAGCCAAGCGCCCTGCCTCGCCACATTCGCAGGCAAGGCCTGACGTATTACCTTTCCTACCAGCAGATGCGACCAGGGAAGCAGAACGTGAGGCTCGGGACGACAGTATCCGTCCAGGACCCCGGGCTTGCCTGCGAGCTGTCAACGTACTTCCAGGCGACCGTTAAGCCGCTAGGAAAAGCCGTTTGCGAGCGCTGGCTGAAGGAAGAAATCGAGGAAGAGGGCGACGCGGCGCTCACTCCGTGGCGATCCTTCGTGGACAGAGACGTTGCACCCTACGTGCAGAGAAACGGAGAGGAGATTTCTCAAGTCGTTTTCCTGGAGGGTTGTGTCCCAGACGATGCCGACAACGCCGTCCTGCTATCTGGCATCATGTACCTAAAGATAGCGGACCACATCCGGAAGTTTGGCTTTTCTCTGCTGCGCACCAGAATGAGAAAGTGCCGGTGCCGCGAGAGTGGCGCCGCGGCCGCATCAAGCTCGGGAGTCGAACTACCGAGCGGGCCCGCCCCGAAGCGAGTGGGGCTCTGTAAGAGCCTCACGGCGGATGACAAGCGCGAGGGCGCGCTGGTATTGTCGCGCGCTCTGGACCTCGACGTAGCTGGTCTCCAGGAGGGCCTCTCCGTGGTAGGATCACACGACGAAATGAAGCATGAATCGGCGAGGACCCTCTACGTCTTTTGCGGCGCCTTGTCGGCGGGCTGTGTGACCGACGCGTTGCACAGCCGGGTTCAGGGTCTAAACTACATTTACGCCCACAAGCGGCACGCCTGGCATGCGCGGAAGAAGTCGCGTGTTTCGCCAAAGTCTTCGAGACCCTTGGTTTGGAGAGCGATGTCGGCTTCCTCACGGGGGCGTTCGCTGCGAGCCGTGCGGCAGCAGGGGTCCCCAAAAAGATTGGAGCGAGTTCCGCGACGAACGCTCAGGCGCGCCAAACGGACAGCGCTTGCGTAGGAACGAAGCGGAAACGGGGAAGTGGGCCGGGTTACGAGTACGAGTGCGTGCTCTGCAATGCCTGGGTCGCGAACTCCAACTGGTCCAGAGGTCACTGCCTCTCTGTCCCACATCGTGCCCGGAAAGTCGCAGATCTTGTTGGCTGCGGTAAAGACCTCGTGGTGCCGAAGAAGAAGAGAGCGGACGACACCGTCGAGTGTCGGCAGTGCCCAGGCGCTCGTGTCCCCCTGACGGAGGAGGCCTGGCGCGAGCACGTGAAGGCGCACGGCGAGGCGAGGTAGGGCTCCTGCGCGCTGGACGTCCTCTGATGGCGTGGCTGTGGGCTGGGCCGAGTCTGGAACAGATCTGGACATGTGTCGCGTCAAACGTGCGCACCAGAAACCGAAAGGCTAGCTGTGCGCGTGCGTCCGATTGATCCCTTGCGAAGGAGCTGACTTGCGCGTACGTGCCACCAATCTGCGGCCTCAGTGCTGGGAGTAGGTCTTCCAAGCTCACGCACAATCGCCGTAGGTTTGGTCCTTACTTGGGCGAGCCGCCGCCTATGACCGCCCCACTTCCAACGCGCCGCCACAGCCCCTGTCCCATGGCGTCACGTCCCCGCCTCTCTGTGGCACTGCTCTTTGCTGTGGCGTCCGCATCCTCGATGAGCACGTGCGAGCAGAGCGACTGTGTTTGTGGTTCGTGTCGGGAGGGGGATTCCTGTCGCCCGAGAACTCCTAGCGCAGCAGGGATTAATTTTGGCACCGACACTGGTGGGACGTGCAGGTGGCTCAGTTGCATGGGGCGAGGAAGTCACGTGCACTGCACCGGAGACTACAGGTGCCTCTGCGACACAGGATACTTTGCTTCTTCGGAAGCGCGCTCACGCTGCAGGCCGATCGCGCAGTATACCTGCACCGCGGGACCATGCGCGGTGGTGCACCGTGGCTGTCCCTCTTGCGCACATTTCGAGAATTGGGCGAACTTTCGAGAGGACGAGGAGCAGTGGAAACACGAGGTCAAGGCTCTCGAGCGGGACTTCCCTCATGTGAGAGGCGACGAGAATCCCTCCTACCACGACTGCGAGCAATGCGTGGTCTTTCACAACTTGAACGCAGAATATAGGGACTGCGTGAACTGCAAAGAGGCGTGCGGCGCTAGTACCTTCGCCATGGCCGAGGAGGACGGCCAAGAAGAAGCGTTCGGTAAGTTTCGCGCTAGGCCGAACTCGAGCGTGCTGGTCGTCTGTGCGGCCGCGTGCGGGGTCGTGCTGCTGGCTGCCATGCGCTGTCGCAAGCGCCGAAACGGGAGCCTGCCGCCCACCGAAGTTTATAGTCCCTTGGCGGGATGAATGCCAGAGCTCTCGGTGCGCGTGCTGCGGTCGCGGGCTCGCCGCCCCGTGAGGGGGGCAGAGTAGTACACATCACACTGTCCCTCGCCTCCTCTCTGGCACGCGCAGCAGTCGTTCTTGCCGCGAACGAGACAAGGTCAAGCACAGAAGAAGGGGCGAACACGGTGGAGCGCTAGCTACGAGAACAGATGCGATGCGCCGCCACACGGATGCGCTTGGGCGTTCAGTAAAGCGGTGAGCAAGAGCACACACGCCCTCTCTTTCCCACCAGCTTTGGCTCAGTGTCGGAGCCCTGCGCCCCTACCAGGTGACGTGGACAAGCCGCGATGCCAGATCTCAGCTCCACGCTGCCATGCCAGCGGCGCGGGTGCGTGCACTCCCAATGCGTGCCGGTGCGGCGTTGGTTCACACACGCGCAACTGCACAGGCCATGGGATGCCTGTCCTGGAAAGGGCTCAGGGACGCAGAGAGGCCTGGTCCTGCGAGGGCTCTGGAGTGCGGGGGCTTTCGTCCGGAGACTGGCAGCATCGGCAAATGATACGGGTCGGCCGCGATGATGATGATGAAGACAAGACCGCCGCGACAGGCGTGGGGGGATGCGCAGTGGGATATCGCGGGGCATCGGGGGGCAGCTGGAGGAGTGGCCTCCAGCACGGAGAACCGGAGGGCGCTTGGCGGACCGGAGAGCCACGTGGCGTGCCCAGGGGAAACTGGCAGAGAGGGCGGCTTTCCGCCGCGGATGAGGGTGACTGGCAAGGTTTGAGGCCACGTGACGCTGCGCGCGGCAGCGGCGTCCTTCCCGCCAACCCTCTTCCAGCCGGAAAGAGTCCTCTCGCCTACGTGCACGACCTGACGTTTCGTCATGGACTGGCGCTGAGCGCGGCGGCAGCGCAAGCGTGGAAGACGTTCGAAGACTGCCTCGAGTTCCGCCTCTCGCCGTCGCCGGAACGACGAGTCCTCCACTTTGAGCCCCACGCGCAGGACAGTATCCCGTCACGCTTCCAGCACCTGCACGTCGATGTGGCCGCCCGTGGCGTTGACGGAAGGTCGCACCTTTACAAGCTGCGCGATGTCACTGGAGTCGACGAACGCGTCCAGGCCGTGGTAGCTAGCCAAAAGGAAACGGCCGACTGCCTCCTGGTCGCTGTCTGCCGCGTGGAAGAGGAAGACGCAAACAAGTTCAGCTTCGTTTGCCACGGTGCCACACACAGGTCCGTGGCGTGCTGCATCCTGCTGGCCGCGCTCGCGTACCCGCGGGCCCTCGTTCATCTGTCGACTGCGAGGACGCGTTGCGCCGCGGCTGCGGCTGGCCTCCCCACGTCATTCTGCTAGCCGTGACGCGGGCAAGCCAGCTTTTCCCTGGGAGCGTCCTTGCATGAGAGTTTCTGGTAGGCGCCTTACGCATAGAGAAAGGAGCGATGGTGGCACGGCCGCTCCTTGTCATTGGCGTCGTCTTCGCGTTAGTCTTCCTGGTGTGCCTGCTTGCTCTTCTCACCCGCAGGGAAAGGCGCCCTTTAGGACCGCGCTGGCCTTCGACTATTTTCTGCTTTCTCGTGCGCGATGGGGAAGCGTACCTCGAGGACAATGTACGCGCGATCGTGCACTTTGCCGAGGAGCACTGCCAAAGCTGGAAGATCCATTATGTCGAAAACGACAGCAGTGATGGAACGCGCGACATTTTGGACGATCTCGAGTGGGAATACGGCCCAGCCTTTCGGGGCGAACGCCTTGATGACGTGTCTGGCCTGCACACTCAGGACATCTGCGCAGCAAAGCAGGAGCCCGACAACTGTCAGGAGCGCATTCTCCTGCTGGCCATGCTGAGGCAGCGCCTCGTGGACGCGGCCCTCGAAGCGAAAACCGAGGTGCTCGTCATGGTCGATCTCGACTTCGTTTCCTTTGATGCCGAGGCGCTTGCCAGGCTCTATCCAGCGGCCGTGGCGCTCGAGGCCGACGGCGCCTTTGGGATGTCCGTGAAAGCGCACGGAGCGAAACTTTACGATCGTGGAGCCGTGCGCCCCCTGAACGTGCTCCCCGCCATGGATGACGTTTCCGCTGACCCAGTGCCGGTTCGGAGTGCGTTCTCGGGCTTTGGCGTGTACATGACGAACGCACTGCGGCGAAACGGGGCGTCGTACAAAGACGCCACGGGTCTCGAAATGGAACATGTGTCGTTCAACTCCTCACTGAAGGGCTTGTTCGTTGACAGACGATTCAGGCCAAGATACTAGCGACGCCCGTCAGCGCTGGCCGGCGGGCTCGTCTCGCCCGACCTCTAGCTGTGTCATCTTCCGCGTTCCCCTCTCGAAACGCAGCTGCGAACCTGGGCCGCGTCTTGTTCCTCGCGCGAGGCGAGCCGCACGGGCCAGGGCGCGGCACGAAGACTTCGCCGGGCACGGAAGCTAAGAAGCCTGCGCACCAGTGGCAAAGCGCATGGGGGCGTAGGTGAGCACGCGCCTGGTTAGACCAACCCCCAGCCACCGCTCCAGCGACAGGGTTTTGAGGGCACATGGGCCGCAGACAGCGTGGAGCGTGGGCGCTTCAAAGCGCGCCGCGCCGCAGGGCCAGCAAACCAGCTCCCAGCAGGCGGCGCAGGTCACGCATGACTCGTAGTCGGGGAGCGTCATCGGTCGGCGACAGGAGCGGCAGAGGTCTACGGCAGGCGCGATCTCACTCGTTTCGTAATACTCCGTCGGGTCATGCTCCATGACCTTCGCGACAGTCCAAGGGCAAGAGGTGAGGATGCGCCAAGGGGCTGGGCCAGAGCGTTCGGATTTTCTTGCAGTCAGTTTTGGTAGGCCCCCGCCTCGACGCTGTTGGGAAGCGCAGCGCTGCGGGCATCGGCGCGAATAGTGGGCCGGGCCGTGTCCAGCAGGAACTTTGCCAAGGACTCCAAAATCTTCCTGTTGGGAGGTGCACACGGGCCAGCGGCATTGCTACGATCCCAGGGCTCCAAAAAGAATTATAGCAGCGGCACGCAGTGTATGACCACCCCCGTGCGCGATATCGCTCTTGGACTATGCGTCCTGGGAGTCATCGGAACAGCAGGATCGTGGGTCACGAATCTGGTCCTGCGCAAGAATAAGGACTTCCAGCAGGCCTCTGGCGTGCTTGAGGGTGCGGATATCGCCTCCAACCTGTTTGGAAGTAACAATTGAGGGCACGCGCGCCTACCGCGACACACGCCAGCAAAAAATCACACCATACGGCAAACACCCTTCAATGGCCGCTGAAGCGCCTGCCCACCTGAAGACGCTGCCGGCGGCGGTCCCTCCGCGTCTGCTCCTCGGCCCAGGGCCACAGAATGCATCGCCGCGGGTCCATGCGGCGATGTCTATGCCTCTTCTTGGCCACATGGACCCCAGCTTCCTCGCCATCGCGGACGAAGTGAAGCAGCTGCTTCGCTACGTCTGGCAAACCAAAAACGAGTTCACGCTGCCGATTTCCGGGTCTGCCTCTGCCGCTTGGGAGGCCTGTGTGGCGAACCTGACGGAGCCCGGCGACGTGCACGTCGTCTTCTCCGCGGGCTACTTTGGCTCGCGGGCGGCTGACATGCACGCGCGCTACGGGGCGGACGTGCGCGTAGTGGAGAAAGAATACGGGGAGGTGTTCACGCTGGCTGAGGTCGAGGAGGCACTGGCGACCCACGCGCCGGCGCTTGCGTGGCTCTGCCACGCTGAGACGTCCACAGGCGCATTGCAGCCTGTCGCAGGCGTCGGTGCGGCCTGCCGTCGCGCGGGGTGTCTCCTACTGCTCGACACCGTGACCTCGCTGTGCGGCGTGCCCGTCCTGATCGACGAGTGGCAGGTGGACGCAGCCTACGCGGGAACGCAGAAGTGCATGGGCGTGCCCCCAGGCATCTCTGCCCTCACCTTGAACGACCGTGCCCTGGCCAAAATGGGCGACCGGAAGTCCGCGGTGGCTAGTTGGTACTTGGACCTTGGGATGATCCGGGCGTATCTGGGAAAAGGGGCAAACCGCGTCTACCATCACACCGCCCCAGTGGCGATGATGTACGGGTTGCGTGAAGGCCTCGCGATCGTCGCCGAAGAGGGCCTGCGGCGGAGGTGGGAGGCGCACAGGTCCAACGCGGAGCTGCTATGGCGCGAGCTCGAGGCCATTGGCCTGGAGTGCATGGTGCCAGCGGAGAACAGGCTTCCTCCTCTAACGACCGTCCGGGTGCCACCCGACATAGACGGCGCAAAGTTGGTGGCGGACATGCGAGAGAAGTTCCAGATTGAGATCGGCGGAGCACTGGGGCCGCTCCGCGGCAAAGTCTGGAGACTTGGGCTGATGGGCTACAACAGTCGCAAAGAAGTCGTGCTCTCCCTCGTGGCCTGCCTCGCCGACTGTCTTCGCAGCCAGCGAGCTCGGGCGTTGGGGCCGTGTCTGCGCGCGCGCTCAAGGCTTTGAGCGTCACGGCACGCATTGCGTGTGCGTGGCACCGCAGGCGGAGAGCTCGGACGGAACTCTGCTCTCGCCGCCGTCACTCTCTTCAGTCTATGACAGGTCTTCGCCACCCGAGAGGTCCGATGAAGAGCGCTGGGGAGCGGCGGAAGCGTCGTCGCGGCCCCCGGTCGAGTCTTCGCCACCCGAGGGGTCCTCTGAGGAGAGCAGTAGGCGCGCCGCCCCGTGCAGTTGGCTCCCGCTGCGTCGAAGCCACGCCTCGTTCTTTCGAGCTACATGTACGCCTGCCACGGCAGCCGTGAGCAGCGCGACCACGGCCCCTCCTGCGCCCGGCACGTCTCTCCACGCGACGCGCCGCAGGGGCTCCGCGCGCACGCGGTCGCAGTCCGTTCGAGCGAGCACCTGCGCGAGGCCTACGCGCTCATCCCAGGAGAGCGGGAAGACGCAGAGCACCGCGGCCTGCGCGCCGGCGCCGAAGATGCGGTTCGTTCCAAGAGACGCGTCTGGTGAGCACATAGCAAAGTTTGGCTCCCCCCCTGCGGAGGTGCGGGGGCAGCCTTTGCAGATCCGGACCGCCTGACCCGCCCTAGAATGATAGCGCCGACTGAAGTTGAGCCCGAGCGTCGCTGTGTCCCCCGGTGCGGCCGCTCCGGGACGACGAATCTCGACCAAAGACGTAAGATGCTGCACGGCCCAGTTGTTCGCGACGGCTGCGATGCTCACTTCGACGGCGAATTGCGGCGAGAGGAGAGTGGCAGGCGACAGGCCCTTTGAGGAGGCCGGTGCTTGCATGACCTGCACCAGTTTGAGGCGGCTTTTTTCGCTCTGCGGGCTGCTGGCCGAGGAGCACGGACTGCACCCAAGCGGAATGTGTGGATACCAGGAATGCCCAGGGTGGCAGCGAAATGATGGAAAGAGCCTCTCGAACGCGGTCGCACAGTTGGAGTAGAGCAAGAAGTAGTGCTCCAGCTCCCCCGGCGCCAGAGACGCAAGGACCATTTCTGGTGAGATACAAGCCGCCTGCCGCCAACCCACATCGACGGCAGGCAAAGCCGTGGCTCCCTCGACCCAGGCAGCCTCACAGCGTCGCGAGAAATCGCGGATTGGAAGAACCACGCATGAATGCTCACGGACCGAGGCTGTCCCCGGCGCGTTTGTAAAAATGATGCAGAGGACTCCTGTCGGCCTTCTTCTTATCTTGGCTGTCGTCCTCGGCGCTGTGTTTGTGTTTCGCGCCTTCACCCGCACCCACAGCGACTGGCCGTCTCGCGGCGACAGCGTCCACTGCGTCCTCATGTGGGGCTTGTGGGACGCTTCCCCCTTCCCACACGAGAGCCTCGTGAACCTCCTCTCGTCGGATTTTGGATACCCTTCCACGGTACACGGCCCCGACTCCGTCCAGAACGCGTTGGCGGCCTACGCGCAGGAAAACGGTCCGGACATTCTCGACTGCTACGCGAGCCTGCGGAGAAACGTGAGCAAGGCGGACCTCGGGAGATACTTGATCGTCTACGAACAGGGGGGGCTGTATCTGGACAACGACGTGCGTCTCCACCGCCGCCTCCTCTCGGCCGAGTGGACAGACCCCCGCGGCGTCTGGGTGCTGGAGTACTTCTTCCCTATCGAGGAGCTCTCCACCAGAATGCGGCAGGAGCCTGCCGCAGAGCGGGTTGCCAACTATGCGTTTGGCAGCTCTTCACCCCGCCTTCCCGCCCTGCGCGCCATAATTGAGGAGTGCATCCAGAGGACGAGAGTGCTGAGCTCCGTCGAGACCTGGAGTGACGATGACGTGTTGTGGGTGTGTGGGCCAGACGTAGTTTCCGTCGTGTGCCAAAGGATGCCGCATCTCTTCAGCACACGCCTCAACGATTTCTGCGAACACACCTGTCAAGGCACGTGGCTGCGAGGAAGGGATGTCTCCGTTTTCGAAACGTGAATGCTCGCCCCGCGCCCATCTGGATAAATTCTGGAGGGCAAGGAAACGTGCCCTCATGGAGAAGAACGGGGGCTGGGCGGCCGTGCTCGTCTTGTTCGTTTTTGCTGCGACGTGCGCGTTCCTCTTTCGTTGGAGGAAGAGAGGAGGCGCCTTTGGCAGGACGGCGGGAAGCGTGCCGCCGCCAGCCGCGGGTGTGAACGTCGCGGACTTTGCCGTTTTGCACCGCATGCTGTTCGACGACACCGACGCGACTGGGGAGGAACACCGCCGCGCTCTCAGCGGAGGACTTGGAGTCGCTCATGAATCTTGGGTACGTCTCAATCCAGCGTTCAGCACCAAGTACTGGTCGCACCGAGACGCACGCGAGTTTCTCGGCTCCGCTCCCTTCCCCCCAGAATACCTGGAGACGATGGACGCTCTCGCGCCTTATGCCTACAAGGCAGATTTCGCAAGAGCCGTGATCGCCTTCCATCTCGGGGGCTTCTATGCCGACTGGAAGGAGGAGTGTCTCGTGCCGCACTTGCTCGCTCGCCTCTGGAGGGACGGTCCGCGCGAGATTCTCGTGGAGGACTGGAGAAACCCCAGGTCGATAGTGTGTGGCTTCTTTGGAGCGCCGCCCGGTTCGCCCTTCTTTCAAGTCCTGATCAGCGACATTATTCTTGCGGTCCGACGACGTGACGTAGGCAACAGCATGATCGCAGTCACAGGGCCAGAAGCTCTCGGCCGCGTCTACGCGGAGTATGGTTTTGGCTCTTGGAGCGGTGAGCGGCCGAGCTCGTCCCGAGAGGGACTCCTACCAGGTCTCCTGGCTTCCTGGGCCCCGCGGCAGATAGAAATCGTCGGCAAATCGGAGATGCACCCCGAGATGGGTCACGTCTTCGTCATCGGAGCTGAAATCGTTGTCAGGCATCGATGCGCGGGATGGGAGGACCCCTCGCAGACCTTGCCCCGAGGCAATGACTACCGCTCCATGTATCCGGACGAAATGTACGCGCCTCGCCCGCACGGGGCCGCGGACGTCGTGAGGCTTCCACGGCTGTTTCACAAGACCAGTCGCCACGCAAGCCCTGACGTGCTCCCCTCGTGCAGCTGGGCTGACGTAGCTGCCGCCAACCCTGACTTTGAGCTCAAATACCACACAGACGAGAACTGCAGGAAGCTCATAGAGGAAAACTTCGAGGCCTCCGTGCTCGCCGCCTACGACGCCCTGGTCCCAACGACCTTCAAATCGGACTTGTGGCGATACTGCCTCATGCACGTGCACGGGGGTGTCTACATGGACTTTCCTCACGCGCCCACCCTCCCGCTGGCGCGCATCTTCGACCTGGGGCTCGGAATAGTCCAACTGACCCTCGACAGGCCTATCTCGGCGAGCTGCGGCACGATATTGCACCCGACCGCGATGGCGGCAGCGCCCGGCAATCCTGTCTTCGCAGAAGCCATAAGGCTTGTGGTAGAAAATGTCCGACGCGAGCACTACGGTGAGGGTCCGCACAGCGTCACCGGCGGCGAAGTCTTCAAGCAGGCCCTGCTCAATACCCGTATCCCTTTCAGACTCGTCATGCACGAGGAGGGGGGCAGCCTCCGTCTTCTGAGCGGAGAGCGCGGGGTGCTCACGCGGCCGCTGGAGGGCGAGCATGTGCAGGGCGGGGTCGGGTCGTGGAGCGAGTTAACGCATGCCCCGCAGCAGACGCCTTACTGGGAGAAGTGGGCGCAGCGACGGGTGTATTCTGGGTCGTAGCGCGCCGCACGCACGCGCTCGTCGCAGCCGTCTCGAAAGCGAGAAGGGCGCAGAGCAGGTGCATCTTCCCAAAACTCCACTCCCTCCGCGTTTCCAACGATGGCGGCGGCGCCCCTCACCGTAGCGATTGTCGACCCGTACTCCTCGGGAAGGTTCCTCGTCACAGAGTTCGCCGCCGAGGGATGTCGCGTGGTGTGCGTGCAGACCTCGCGGGACCTGGCGCCTTTTTGGTTGGAGCAGCACGTGGACGCACATTTCTTCGCCGTCGTCCGCCACGACACGCTGAAGGGAACGGCCGAGGCCTTGGCCGCTCATGGGGTCGCTGTGGTCGTCGCAGGCTCCGAGCCCAGGGTGCTGCTGGCGGAAGCCTACAAGATGTCCTAGGCCTCGAAGGAAACGGCTCCAGAAACAAGGCTTGGCGTCGCTGCAAGCGAGCAATGCAGGAGCGTCTGCGGGAGGTCGACCTCCGTGCGATCCGGCAAACCTTCGCCGCGGACGTGGAGGAGGCGCTCCGCTGGCAGGAGACGTGGGGTCGTTGGCCGGTCATCGTGAAGCCCTCCATGAGCGGCGGGATGGACGGTGTGCATTGGTGTCACAGCGCCGCCGACGTCCGAGCGGCCTTCGCGGCTGAAAGGGGAAAGACCAATGTGAATGGGGTCGTCAACGAGGGCATGCTCGTGCAGGAGTTCCTCGAGGGCACGGAGTATATTGTAGACACGGTTACTTTCAAATCCCGGCATATCGTGTGCGGCATCTGGCAGTACAAAAAGCACAAGCACAAGGAGACGCGAAGCATCAGCTACGAGTACTCACAGCTCGTCGAGGCCTTCGGGGAGGCCCAGAAGGGTCTGACGGACTACGTGTTCTCCGGCCTCGATGCCCTTGGGGTGCGCATCGGCGCGGCGCATTCCGAGGTCATTGCCTGCGCAGACGGCCCCTGCCTCGTCGAGACGGGCGTGCGCCTGCAAGGCCTCCAAGGCCCAAAACTCACAGAATTGGCCACTGGTTTCGGGCCTCGCGAACTTGTCGTGGACGTCTTCGCTAACGGCGGGCGGCTCTTCGAGGAACTCATCTCGCGCGGACACCAATACACCCTCAAGAAGCATGCGTTTCAGACGTGCATGCTAAACCAGAGAGAAGAGGGCGTGCTCGCGGCCTCCGTAGCGCACCCGATGCTCCGAGCGCTGCCCAACGTGCTCGAAATTGTCGAGTCCGTGCGGCCGGGCCAGGGCATCACGCCAACGAGGGACCTGGCTACTGCGCCGGGGTTCCTCATCACGCTCCATGCCTCGCTGGAGCAATGCTTTCGGGACATCCAGACCCTGCGAGCGCTCGAGGAAGACGGACTCTTCGCGGTCCGCGCGCACGTGGCGCGCCCGTCTGAAACGCATCGCTGCGCACAAGCGGCCAACGGCGAGGACATGGGACGGCGGGCTCCTCTCCCGACCGTCCCTATGCGGGAGGAGTGTTTTTGAGCCGGTACGAGGAGTAGCGACGGATCCACTTGAAGGAGCCGCGCAGATACGCAAAAATGTGGCTGGACGCGCACTGCTTTGGCCGACCGTCGCCCGAGCGAGTTGGTTCGAGATTCAGTTTCGCTCGCGCACGCGTGATGTACAGCGGCGGTGCGACAGGCGAAGAATGCGGAACGCTCGCAGGGGCTTCCATCCTGGGAATTGACGACCGTTTTGATGCCGACAACCGGACCCTCACGGACCATGCGCTCGCAGTGAGATTGCATCGGCAGCCGAGAGGAGAAGTGGCGCCGGGAAGGTCGCCGAGGTCCATCGAGACTTGGCGATCACCGTGTACCTGAGTTGGGTCAGTGCGCGTGACCCTCATAGAGGGAACGTCTTAGACCCTGCGGAATCAAGCACGGCCACGGAGTGGCTCTGGGGCGGTCTGCCGCAAGGTGCGCTCCGACCCGCTGCCGAATCTCGAGTGCTTGCACTCGTCCGCTACCCCCACCTCCGCACGGTGGACGGGGCTGACGCCCCAAAAGAAAAAGCAAATAAATGCCAGTGGACCGCAACTTGTTTTGTAAAGACTACGCCAATGCCTTGGAAGGGGTCAGAATGTCATTCCAGGAGGTGGCGGGCGAGGAATGGTTGCGAAAGTTCGAGAATTGCGTCGGACCGGAGACGGCACCCGTCTGGCTGGAAGGACTCTCCACCAACAGCTACGAAGAGCACCGCGACTCCTTGTACCTGAACATCCTGGTGGAGGACATAGCCCGGAAGTACCTGCGACTCCCATACTTGCAGGACGTGCTGTCCGTGTACGCGACAGTCGCTATCGCAAGTAACTTCCCGTACAAGCAGGGCAACCTCGTCCCTGTGGCGGCGATGTTTGTAAACGCAGTTGAGGAGGGAAGCGACCTCGCGAATGCCAAGAAAGCCACGCGGGAGGCGCTGGAAACTCTGATGCGTCCTTTGAGCTCCACGAGGGCCGCTCTGGAGGGGCGCAGTGCGCTTCTGAAGTGGCCCGTTTGTGCCGTGGTTGAAGAGGAGGCGCCATGGCTCTATGAAGGCTGGTTCGGAAAGGTGAAATTAGAGGATGTGCAAAGCAAACGAACGCGCGAAGCGTCTCTCACCCAAGGTGAGCCAACTGCACTAGAGACCCAATCAGCGACACCCTTTCAGAACAAGTTTTTTGTCTCGTACGGCCCCCTGCTATGGATGCAGGAACCTTCGACGGCGAAGGATCCGCCGGCTCAGGCGGACGCGGCCTTCCAGAGAGTGTGCAGCGCCAACAAGGCTTACATTTCCTATGTGAGGTCAACAGCGACGCAGTTGCTCGCCTTGCCACCCGACGAGTCGAACATGCACGGATTAGCCGACATTGCTGGTGCGCTAGTGGAGATCCTTGTCAAAGCCAAATCTTATGTCCCGAACGACTCTGACGAGGCGTTACGCCAATTTGACGTCTTCGAGCTGCTCCGCCCTGAGGCGTTCAGTCTTCCAGGAGCGCGGGCCTACGCGCGTCGCATCTACCCAGCCGCGTGGCCCATCGAAGAGCTAAGAGCAGCAAACACGAGGGTTCCTTTAAGCGCATCGAAGAGTCAGCACCACGCGGCGGACGCTCGAAGAGAGCAGGCTGATCAGCATGCGCAGGCAATGGAAGGGGCGTGCACAGCGTTTTGCGCCCAAATGCGCACTCGGGCGCTTCGCACTCTTCAGCGTCAGCGATTGCGAAACGTCCACCACGTGGCAGCAGTCGGAATCGGCACGGCCGCTGCCTTGGGCCTCGGCTATGCAGCCTGGACCAACCGCCGGCCTGTGGCGACAAGGAGCCCTCGCGCCGCGCCTGCACGGCACGAGGCGCCACCTGTCCACAGTGCGGCACGCCCTCCCCCTGCTGGGCAGTCTGTCCCCTCGCGCGCCAGCACGCAAGCACAGCGCGGTGGATCTTGACTGTCTACCTTGCCGCGAAATGCATGTGTTTGAGGGACCGAAACTTTGCCGCCGTTTGTTTCATTCTCAACCCAAAGAAATGAAGGAAGACCTTGGTCCAGAAATCGTGCGCTACTTGCGCGAAATGGATTTCCCCAGGGAACTCAGACGGAGCGTCCTGCGCAGCGACGACGACGCAAAGGGAGGATTCGTCCTTGGAGAGGTCCTCAATTTCTCCCGAGGGTACTCCGTTTCCCACATGACGCGTCGCCATCCAGCCTTGGCCGGCCTCGTGACGGCTTACGCGAGGCAGCACTTCCCCCACTTCAAGTTTGGCACCGTCCAGGTCAATTCTGGGGGCTCAGGCCTGCATGTGGACCAGTCCAACTGCGGGCCGTCATACATCGTCGCCCTAGGGGACCATGAGGGCGGCGAGCTTTACCAGTATCCCACGACCGTCCTAGACATCAGAGAAAAGCCTGCGGCTTGCAATGGCCTTCTGCCGCACATCACTCTCCCTTTCGTCGGAGAGCGCTTCTCGCTTGTCTTCTTCACTTTGAAAGTCCGAGCTAAGCCTGCGGCGGGGGAGACGCTTCGTTACTTGAGAAAGCTGGGTTTCCACCCTCAAAGCCGGCGGCGCAGCGCCGCGTGCCTGGGGCATGACCGCCGCGATTTGCTTCCCGATGCGGCGCGGCGCCTTCGCGCCGCAGGTATCTCCCGCAAGCACATAGGCGACTACGAGAACAGGACCATAGCCCCGCGCTACCGTGCGCAATCATAACGGCAGCGTGCTGTGCCTCGCCATGGGGGGGTCGCGCTGTGAGCGGGCAGCCGCTCTGCCGTCTTCCCTGCTGCGCAGAGGCTTCGAGCAGCCGGCGTTCACTCCTCCTTCACTTCGTCTTCTCTGGGGGTGAGAGACTCCGCGCCAGTGTCCTCCGCCGGAGGTCTCCATTTCAGCTTTTCGCATGCAGCCTCCTCGGACGGGAGGATGCCGTCAGGCTTGTACTTGAGAGCCTTATGTGTGCACTCGAGATCTCGGACGAGCTTGCGGAGTCCCGTAGGTTCCAAGGACGCCGCGTGGTCGGTGCCCTTCCACGTGCGGTCCATGGTGAAATGCCGCTCGATCCACTGCGCTCCAAGAGTGTATGCGGCCACGTCCACCGCTATGCCCAGGTGGTGTCCTGAAAAGCCAAACGCTTTGACCCGGTGCGCATACCGACTCCGCATCGCCTGAAGCTCAATGAGACAGATGTTCTCAAAGGCCACGGGATAGCCCGACGTGCTGCTGTACAATACGAGCCTCCGTCGGGCGTCACCGCGCCCACGCTCCCAGAATGCGACGATCTCCTCGACCTCCTCCCTCGAGGTCATGCCGGTGGAGATGTGGACTTCACCTGCGTACGACTCACGCAGCAGGCGCTGCATCGCCCAAGGCTTGTTCGAGGGAGAGCCCACTTTTATCATGGGTGGGTTGAGGGCGGCGATCTCGCGCGCGGAAGTTACGTCCCACACCGAGCAGGAATAAATGAGCCCTATTTCCGCGCAGTGGGCAGCGAGTGCGCGGTGCGTCTCGGCACTAAGCTCGAGGGCCTCGCGGTGCTCACCGTAGTTAGCCCCGAAGGCGTGGCGTGGGCACGGGTGCGGCGCTTCGTACTGCTCCCGCGACAAGAGCTCTCTAGGATTGCGCTTCTGGAACTTCCCCACCGTCGCTCCGCACTCCTTGGCCAAGCTGAGGACCCGCCGCGCCGTTTCCTCGTCGCCCCCGTGTTGCAACCTATCTCTGCCACGACGCGCGGGAGAGTGTAGGTGGAGCTCACGTCACTCATTTTTGACTGCGCACAGGTGTTCTCTGACTCCTCTGTGGTGGCACGGTGTGCCCCCTCCGCGGCTGCAGTAACCGCGCGAGGCTTGGCTCGGGTCGCGGACCGAGGGTGTGTTTTGGTGTCGGGCTGACCGAGGCTACAATGCCGTGGACGCGCCAAGGCGGGCGCACCGAGGCCAGCGAAGGTGGCCAGGTACGAACCCACGGCGCAGGCGCTTTCGCGAACTTCAGGAAAGCCAAAACGCCGTTCATCCGCCAAGGCTTTGCTTAGGACTCTCGTAACCTGGTGCCACCTTTGGGCGCACCCATCTCTCGTTTGGGCGCCATGGGGGGCGACGAGGGGAGCGCCACAGCGCTTGCGCAGACGGAGTACGACGAGCAGGCGGCGGCTTACAGGATTGCGAAGAGCGCGGGCTGGAGAACATGCCTTGAAACCGCCAGTCTCCGGCGCCTCCTTGAGGAGTGCGGGGGGATCGCCACGAAGCGCGTCCTTGATTTGGGTTGCGGCGAGGGCATAGACTCGCGCTGGCTTCGACGAGAAATGGGGGCAGGCGCGGTCCACGCTGTCGACCTATCGACTAGCATGATCGACCTTGCGGTGCAGGAGGAGGCGCGCCACTGCCTGGGCATCACGTACGAGGCGTGCGACGCCGCGGTTTGGCGTCGCGGCGACGCTCTACCCCCATTTGACTCCGTGTTGTGCGCATACCTTCTGGGGTACGCAAGCTCGGCGCATCCGGGACGCGCTGGCTCCGACAGGCTTCGTGGTCTGCGTGGGCCACAACCCCGATGTCAAACTCGTGGACGGATGTCTTGACCTCCCGCAATACGGCATCCGCGTCTCTTGCCCGCGGAGCAGCGATGACAAGGAGCCCGCAGAAGGAGATGAGGTGCTCTACGAGCTGGAGTGCGGCGAAGGTCAAGCCCGGTGTCGCATAACCAACTACCACCTGTCGTCAACACTCGTGGAACGCTGCTTCATGGAGAAAGGCTTTGAGGCTCGCTTTGTGGCCTTACATCCCGACGGCGACGAGTCTCCATGGCGGGCTTTCATGGAGAATCCGCCGATCCGGTGCACAATCGCTCGAATTCAGCCTATGCCGTCGCGACCGTCGTCTGCCACATGCGTCCGACTGCCCGATCATCCACCGTGATGATGTGAGATGCCGGCGCCACACCGCGATGCAGCACAGCCGCGACTCGACGCCACAAGCACCGTGCGACTCCCGCGAGAGAATGCACGCAAAAGCGACAGTCGCGGGGCGTGACGTTGGCGTCTTCGAACACGGCGGGTGTCGGGGATCTGGCGCAGATTGCGGCCGACGATGGTGCAGGCGCTGGAGCCCACACGCTGGGGAAGACATGGTTCGCGCATGCATAGACATACTTTGCAAAGTGGCAGCCCGCATCTCCACCCCTCGGCTCGTACAAGATGCTCAATCGGCCTCTGCCACCTTGCACATGGAGGCAATCTGACGCGAGGCAGGGCACATAAGCCTGGCGGCAGCGCTACAGCTTGCGGTGCAGGGGAGAAGGTGTCCCCCACGGAGAAGGCGCGCTTTCCCGCCTCCTGGGTTCTGCACTTCGCTGAGACCTGCGGCGCCGCAGCTTGCTCCGAAAGGACCTAAGGTGTGTCCATAGGTCGAAGGGTCAATGTTGTAAACACCTAGCATTTCTGAGGCGCTCCCTTCGGCACTCCGCTCCAGCGTGGCAGACGGAGTTTGCAGGGCGTTCGCCGCACATCTAAAGTTGGAGCGACATTAGGAGCAGGACGTGCGTCTCGACCCAGCCACGGCGCTGGAGGCGGATGAAGCGCTGCCTCGCCGAGTCCCGGAATGCCGCCCCCAAGCGCTACAAGCGCCTTCCCGATCTGGTGACTGTCATGCATGGCGGCGCCCGATTTGTTCTCTGCTGCTTCCTCGCACACGGCATGCATCCCACGTGCAAGGTCCTCGGCTTCCTGCGTCTTCGGTGCGTTTGCCGAGACGTCCTGCCCTGCGTCACGGAGCTTCTGCCCGCCCGCCTGCTTCTCGTCGAGCGCTGTGCAGCATGCAAGGAGGCGAGGGCGTGCGCGCGTCGTCTGCGTTCACGCCTCCAGGAGATATTCCATTTCGTTAACGGCGTCGGAGCCGTCTACCCCAAGGCGTCCGCAGGGTAGGCACAAGCTGGCAGCTGCGCCGCCACGGGCGCGGGAAGTTCTGGCCTCGTGCCCGTGAGGATGTCGTGGTAGAGCGCAGTCTCGCGCTCGTGCCCAAAGGCCTGCCAAAGAGGCGGCCCGTAGCGCTCGGTGAGGAGCATGCCGCAGGTGCCCGAGACGCTGCCCTCTGGGCACGGGGTCCAGGAATTTACGCGGGCCGCGGAGAGGAGCTCTGCGAAAGCAGGATTGGCGAGAGCATCCCATGCCGGGTTCTGCGAGGCCTGCACATGGGCGCTGCACATCCTCGCACGCAGCACGCAGGAGAGGCCGTCATAGTCTCTTTTGTCGCCGGCGCGGCACCAGTCGAGCCGCGCCAGGCCGATGCGATCGTCTGGGAAGGGGAACGCCATCTTGAGCAGAGAGAGATTTACTGAGCGCAGCGATTCGCGTGGCAATGGGCACTTCGCATCCCGCGGACGGCGAGGGCTTCGAAAAGTGCAGGACTGAAGAAATGAAATGGCACTGGTCCTCAAAAGCGCGAGGGTCGGCGTGGAGGTGGTGCACACGCTCCTGTGGCTGATCCTCATCCTCGCTGTCTTCACATTCGCGGCGGGCGAGCTCCTTCTACCGTTCGGAATCCTTGCCTCGATCCCAGCAAGCTGGCGAATCTGGGGGGAGTGCCCGCTTACGGCCTTGGAGAACTACATCTACCCACTGCGGGGGCGTGAGAAGCAAAAAGTCGGGGGACGGAATCGGATAGGCATGTGGCTCCGCGGGTCCCTGGGTTTGACGCTCCGTCAGTGGGACTACGTGCTCATTAGTCTGACGCTGTTCCTCGGTCTTCTGTACGCCTACCGAGTGCTGGGTCACATGCTATCGGTCCCCAAGTGAGAGCCAGAGGGAAAAGCCTAGTGATGGACGCTGGCCACATCAACCGTCTGTTCGCAGAAGCTGAGCAGGAAGCGCCGCGCGAGACGCGGGCGCAAGCGATGGCCCGTCCTCCGACCGGCCACCCGAGCGGCAGGGCGTACCCTCCTGGAAATGAGACGCAGCTGCAGGCGGCCTGGGACGCGCCAGAGCACAAGGGGGGCGCCTGGCGCAGTCCTCGCGCCTTCTTGAGAGCGGTGTCAAGGAGCATTGGCGGCGACAGCAATGCGCACGAGGAGCAGGCCCGCCACTTCTTCGTCAACAAGTGCCGTGGCTTTCTCCTGCGTCCAGACGACGGAACAGAAGAGCACGCCCTGCGGCAGGCGCGGCGCAAGTCTTTCTGTCGGGAACTGCTCGTGGAAGCGCTCTGGGCAGACCCCAGCGTGATCTCTGGCCACGAGGAGACGCTTCGCCGTCGGGGGATGCCTGCGGCGCTCGACACTCTCTTGCGGGCAGTCGGCAGCCGCGAGCATCTTGGCGAGGAGGAAAGCCTCAAGCACGAGCGCGAGGCTCTTCGCCACTTGGCGCGCCTTTGCGCGAGCGGCCAGGCCAGGGCTGAGACGTGGCGGCCTGCGCTGTGCGACGCGGTGAGCGCACGCACGAGGCCCGTTGAAGCGCATGAAGCGTCAGAGCCATCCCTTGGTCCCGAGGACAGAGAGCCCCACGCCCCAGAGTACGGCGACGCACCAGGCGGCGAAGAGGTTGACGAAGAGCCTGGCGAAGACGCCCCTGCAGATGCGCACCATGAGTACCGGCCGGCGCCAGCGCTCGTCATCCGCCCGCGGAAGCCCCGGACCAAAGGCACGAAGCGTGACCCGAAGTGGTAGGTGATCGCCGCGTCGCGGTCAGCCATGGCGGAGAAGTCGGCCGAACAGTCTCGGATCGAAGACATCCAGGCTGCATCCTCCTTGGAAGCGATCCTTGCGGGCCCTCGGTGCATGCCCCGGTACTACCCGCTCGGCACCGACGCGCTCGCCGCGGTGCAGGCCTACGTCAACGAGGCTGTCGAGAGCTTCGAGAACGCCGCACCCGGCGAGGGAGCGGATAACCTCCGCGACAGAGTCGCCAGCAGGGCGACCGAGGCGCTGGACTGGCTCCTCGCGGCCAAGCTGGCTGGTCTCCTGCGCGACTGCTCCGCGCAGGATCTGAGCCTCGCCGAGGAGGAGTGGGCCTGTACCGAGACCGCCTATCAGCGTTAGAAACCCGCACACTGCATGTGGAAGCCTGCATGTATGGGGCTTGGAACAATGCGCAACCGCGGGGAGCTAGGACGCGCAGCCGCAGCCACGACGCGGCCCAAGCAGCTCGTGCCCCGCTCCCTTCCCACACGCATGAAGCGCGCGCATGCGCCCGCGGAGGAGCTTAGGCTGTCAAAGCGGCCGAAGGCGTGTAACTTCGAGGACCCGGTGACGCAGGAGCGCCTCGACGACATTGCTGCGGTCGACCTTGAAGTCATAGAAGACGCCGCAGGCCGCTGGAGTTTCAGGAAAGATAGTCTGGGAGCCATCCGCGCCCATGCCGCACGCGAGAGGACGACGCCTCTCAATCCGTACAGCGGCCTCCCTATCCCTCCGACGAGGCAGGACATCGAAGGCTGCGGTGGGCTCAGAGAGTTCACGGACGCCTTGCAGGAGCGACAATATCCAACAGTTCAAGGGACCGAGCATCTCATTGTGGACGTCTGCATCCGGCTGCAGAGGCACGGCATCTTTGTGACGCCTGCCCTCCTCCGCGAGCAGCGCATCGGCCGGTTGCGCCGACTCTTCACCGCGGTGCACGACGTTTTCCTGTTCAACTTCGAGCAGCCTGAGAGACTTGCCCTCGCACCTCCTCATGGCCGTCTCTCGACCTTCGAGCCAGCCTGGGTCCCCTGGGCGGTGTGGCGGCAAGCCACGTTGCTGGCCTTGGCACGGTGCGCCGGTGAGAGGAGCGATGCGCCCATGCTTCTGCGGAAGCGTGGGGCGGAGATGTGCCTGGTGGCCCTTTCAAGAGTGGTGCCAGAAGTCGCACGCGAGTTGGCAGGGCGGGTAGAAGTCGTCCCAGCGGCCGGGCGGTCATAGGGAAGTACAGCGGGGAGTTCATGCGGTGAGAGCACTCAGTGTCCCGTCTAGAAAACATCAATGAGCATATCGCCTCTTGCTCCGCTTCTCGCGTCGCTTCCGCGCCTCCGCGAGCGCATAGAGCACGCGGCGGACGGCAGTCTTTCGACCCAGGCAGCCCCCCTGTGCCGAAAATACAGGGCGGCATCCTTCGCGGAGGACGCGGAGAAGTCCCAGCAGGCGCGCTGGATAGAAGGTGCAGGCACCGCGCCGGAGGGAGCGCTAGGGTCTATAGAGATTCTCGTCCCTCGAATGATCGAGCCGCCGCCCTCACCGTCCCCGCTAGCTGAGGTGGGAATCTCCATCGAGGCCGAGCCTTTTGCGTGGAAGCAAGGCGGCTGCTATGTCGACTTCCGTCCGCGGGCAGACTGGCTCCTTGACACCACGCTCCCATGTGCGCTCGGCGACCCGGAGCCGAACTTCGTGAAGCGCATCCAAGACAGCTGCCCCCCTTCGGTCTATCCACTGCTGTGGCAGGTGGAGCACTTCTCCGCGCCCCCAACCGCCACGCAGCAGCGTGTCTGGCTGCTCAGTCTCGATCTTTGTGGCTCCGCGGAGACAGCCGACGCGTGGCAGAGCAAGCTTGACCTCTGCGCGCTCGGCTTCCTTCTGACAGGCGTCGTGGCGCAAGAAGCAGGCCGGCGTCGACTGCACCTCCAGACGTGCATTCCGAGATGCTCGCAGGCAGAGCCCAGCCTGCCCTCGACCGCGTGCCTGCTGCAAGCCGCTGCCGCCTGCATAGCCTCAGCGCAGCTGCGCATCCCTCTGGTCCTGCACGTCCGCGTGGAGAGCGCCTCGACTTCTGATACCCTGCGCCAAAGGCTGGGGAACTCGCAAGACATTTTGGGCCTCGCGCATGCGGTGGCCGCAAAGCGGATGCACAGCATCGGCGACGTAGCAGGCCGCGTCCTCCAACTCGTAGCCAAAGAAGAAGCCGCGGGGACAGGGGACCTCTCGTTCGCGGCAGCCATCGCCCGCGCAAAGTCTCTTTCGAAGGCAGAGGTCGCACCGTGCAGGGAGCAGACTACATCCTTCTTCTGCGACGCATTGGCACCAGCCTGTTTGTGGAAGGCTGGGGCTGATCCCCCGTGCAAGGACGAGCGGAGCCTGGGCGCAAGGGACAGAAGATCCGCGCTGCGTGGACGGGGCGCCCGTGGCTGCCAGGGAGCGACGACAAGGGCTGAGTGCCTGTCCTTGGGATTTGGCTGCGACTGGGGGACTACGGAGGCGGAACATTCCCCCTCCTGCGCACTGAGAAGCGACATCACGCCGCGGGCCACCACTCTCGAACAAAAAGAAGCGGCAGAGAACGTAGCTGGCAAAAAGGACTGCGGCCAAAGCGCCCTTCGGGGACTACTCCCAGCCAGGGACGCTGGGCTCGTAAGCGAGCTGTTCGCGTCCCGCGAGCATTGCCGTCACGGTCCACAGGCTGCAGAGACGTTCCGCAGGGTGATGGTGCAAGCCAAGGCGCGGGGTGCGGGGCTCTTGGCAGAGCCCTTTCTCGCCAGCGACGGCAGCGTACGCTCCCTGCGGGGGCTTGTGGGCGTTCTAGTCTTTGATCCCCTGGGGGGCGCGGAGGCTCTGGCTTGGGTGTCGGGACGGGATGTTTGGGTGCCAGTCGGAGGAATCGCCATCACCCACTCTGCGGCTGTCTCTACGCCGCGGCTGCTGCAGCTGATTGCGAGCAGAAGCCTCACGGCCGTAGCAGTATCAAGCGTCTCCAGCGTGTTTGAGCCAGAAGGCTTCAGAACCGGCGCCCACGCTGCAGCTCGGATGGAGGACTGCGGAGAGGCAGCGGCCAAGGCGGTCCTACGGTACAAGCACGAGCAAGAGGAGCTTTCGCTGCCCGCCCCAACGCGGGGGTGCCGCACCCCGGAGGAAGCCGCGCAAGGGCTGCAGAAGATGATTGAGGGAATGCACGTGTCGCACAGACCAGCGGATCCCCCTGTCCAGGCCTCCAGCTTTGAGCGTTTGGGGGGCGCCGACCTTCTGCATAGCCTACGTCCCTCGCCTCTTCTGCTCGGGCTAATCGTCTTCTACGCTGGAGGCACCTCAGAGGGGTTCATCGCGTTGCGGCGGGGACACATTTTCCAGAGTGTCCACGGCGCGTCCTCACAAACGCTCCGCTTCCAGTCAGCGGAAGCTCTCATCACGAATCTCTCGTCGAGGCACGCACGTGCCGTCGTGGTCCTCTCCGTGCGCCGTAAGACGCGCCCCCCAGAAAAACCACGATCTTCGCAGCGACCGCTCGCGGAAGTTCTCCCCGTACCAGGAAGTCATCCACGAGCCTTGAAACCCTCGGACTCCGCGGATGGCACGCCACCGTCGACAACAGGAAACCTCAAGGACGAAGACCTTCCAGGGCCAGCGGCTACTAGGACCCCCCTTATCCAAGAAGCCCTTACGTCTCCAGCCACACCTCCAGCCGCAGCTCCAGCCGCATTTCCAGCCACTCCTCCTGCCTCACCTCCAGCCACACCTCCAACGTCTTGGCTGGGGCCTGCCCTCCGAGCAACTCGCGCCCCTGCACAAGAGCCGTCAACCCCAGCCGCGCCCGTGGCACCACTGACTCCCGTGGCCGTCACACCGGCGACTACTTTGGGCGCGGCCATAAACGCGCACCACACGGTTGCGGATGGCGAGCCACCGCTACCGAGCCACGAGTCGGACTCAGTGGACTTCGGGCAGGACGAGCCTGAAAGCGAGGCCGACGCATCCGAGCGTGAACCCAGGCAAGACGACGAGCAAGGTGACGAGCAACGTGACGAACTAGCCTCGGGGTCTCAGCCATCCCACCTCTCTGGGAGCGACGACGGCGCACACCGCGGGCCGTCAGCGCACTTAGCCAGCCCTGCACGGCGGCGCCGTTCCGAGTCAGAGCGCGCACGGGCGACACCAGAGGCTGGTCTGGATGAGAGCCAGCTAGAAGCACCCGACCCTTTTCACATTTCTGGGCGCTCGCGCTCAACCTCCTCCAGTGAGGGGCTTTTCGAGTTCCCCAGACGACACCGCGGCCCAGACGGCTTGCCCTCCCCGAGCCAGCCGCCAAACGAAGCCTTGGCCTCAGCCGCGGAAGAGGGGGAGGATACTGCGATGGCCCCAGTCGGGCTCGCGGACGCTCCAGGGAGCCCGTCGTCGCCGTCGAGATCGAGATCTTCCTCCAGTCACAGCTACCGCAGACTCCGCGGAGCAGACCGCTCGCAAGCGCGCAGGCATCCTCCGGAAGACGGAGCCTCCACACTCCCGGAGAATAACCGCGACCAGCAAGAAGGCGACGGCGGGCAGGGCGACGGCGGGCACGGTGACGGTGGAAAAGGCGGTGGAAAGGGAGGCGGCGGAAAGGGCGGTGGAAAGGGAGGCGGCGGAAAGGGCGGTGGCACGGGAGGCCGCGGGCCGGCAGGCCGTGGCAGGGGACGCCGTGGCAAGGGAAGCGGTGGAAAAGGAAGAGCCTCCGCAGGCGCCGCGCGGGCGAGGCTGACAGAGGTATTGGGGCGCACACGTCCTAGCGGGGGATCGCGCCGACGCTCAAGGAGTCGTGGCCGGCACAGACGCGGCCAGGGTCGCGACCGCGACCGGGACCGCGACCGCGACCGACGACGCACGAGCCGCAACCGGCCTCGGCGGCGCTAAAAATCGGCGGCGCTAAAGATCGGCGGCGCTAAACAAGAGGCGGCTAAGCGCAGGAGAGCGCTGGACCGGATGCGTCGGAATCTGGACACTATGCTCACCGCGGCTGCACCCGCACGTCTTTTGTGAAAAAGCTCAGCCAAAGAAAACAATGCCAGGCTGCAGCTTCCAGCCGCTCACGGTAGGGCCTAAAAAGACCGCCCTCACGCCCATGAACACCGTCGAAGACAATCTCGGCGAGGAAGCTGATGCCTTCGCAGAACTGGCGAAGGCGATGAAAGAAATGGTGGAGGCGAAAGCCAAGCTCGCCGCTGCCGCGTCAGCGAAGCCTCTGCAGAACGGAGGCCTGGACGAAGCCAAGCTGAATGCCCTTCTCAGCATGCTGGGAGCCGGAACTGCGTCCGACACCGACTCAGACACCACCGACACGGAAGACGACGCGGAGACTGGCGCCACTAGCGACGAGGACTCGTCCACAGCTAGCGGGGACGGGTCGGGAGGAGAGGATGGGGCCACGGACGACGATGAGGAAAGCGAGGGCGATAGCGACGAGGACGATGAGGACAGTGCTGAGACAGGCAGCGGTGAGGACGATGATGATGACGAGGACGCCCCTGAGGCCGTCGAGGAAGTGGAGGTGGTGGCTCCCGGGGGATGTGCGACGTGCGGTGACAACGCCGCCTCGGGGGATGCGGGACCAGATGAAGACCTCGTGAATGACAGGGTTTTCAACAGACCCGACATGCTGCACCAACTCCTCCTCAACCTCGTCGCCGCTCATGAAAAAGCGGGCACACTGCAGACCTGAACGCCCTTGTCGCGCCACCTAGCAGATACCCTTGTTGCATTGGGCCGGGGGATCCAAGCCATCAGGGGGGCCCTGCGGGAAAAAGAAGGGCGGCGAAAGAGCCGTCACATGGTAGTGGTCCGACTGGTCTAAGGTCTCCCACTCCCCCAGTCGCAAGGCAGCCATAGCCCCGAGGTCGCCAGCGCCTGGGGCCTCGGCCGCCCGTGCTTCCATGGCTGTCGCCTCGTCGAAGGCCCGACTGCAGAGCTGGAGCAGCAAGAAGTTCACAGCCTTTTTCTTCCTAAAGAAGGTGGCTTTATAGACCTGCTTGTAGGTCTCACCCAGCACAGACCTGGGCGGCGGGGCACGGTGTCCGTCAGGGACGCGCGCGGCAGTCAGTTCGGCGAAAGAGGGTGTGCTGAAGTGCTTCTTGTAGAGGCTGGCCCCCAGGTGGTGTGAAGCGAGGGCCCCGAGAGCGGTGACACTGGTGCCGAGAGCGACTGCTGCGCCCATTCCGGCTCCCACGCCCGTGAGAGCACCGGCAAGGCCACTGGTGGTGGCGAGCGCAAGGGCAGCAGCGGCCGCGTCACCCGGAGCGGTGCTTCTCCCCGTGAGCTCCGAAGCCTTCTCAAGAACTGCTTCCTCCTGACTGGTGGTCGCGCTCTGCGTAATGTCCACCAAGTCAAGGACAACCACGAAGAAGAAAGAGTCTACCATGGCCAGGCGGCATGCCTGGGACGCGCCCTCCGCAGCCCAGATACGCCTCCGGAAAGGGGCAAGATGGCCATCGAACAGCTGTTGGAGATAGGACTGCCACAGCTGGATGAGGATGCCCTCCCCGGGCGGGGGTGGAGGCTCCCGCAGCTGGGCGGAACCCCACCAACTCACGCTCGCGACTTCCCTCCGAAGGAGGCTCATCACTATCGCCTGTCTGCCCGCATTGAGCTTTGCCGCGTCGTCATGCCCGGCACTCAGGATCTCGCTCCCTGCTTCCCAGTACCATCGCGTGGCGCGAGTCACAGAGGACCGTACTGGCTTTGAGAGCACGTCTGCAGAGCTGCAAGCACATTTGGAGAGCGCCCCGAGGTCGAGGCCTTCTTCAACCGCCGTCAGGACCTCCGCCAGGGCTTGACGAAGCGACGCGCGGCCAGAGCTCATCCTTCCTCGTATCTCCGGCGCGTGGATCTTGATGATGGCCTCCTGTTCCTGACAAGAGCGCGCCTGCCCATCGGCGCCGAGGGTTCGTTCCCGGCGCTTCAGCCAGTGTTCCCGCACAGTCAGAACATCAGCAGGCCAAGACGGGAGAGCCGCATAGACAAGGATGGAAAGGAAGTCGAGGAAGTTCACAGGCAGGAGGAGACCAGCGGTGGCCGCACAGAATCGTTCGACCACCTTCTTAGCGGCCGCGTCTGGGCAGGTTCGCGTACTCGTTAGACTTGCCCTCTCTCGAACCTTCGCACCCAGTTCGTCCAGGGTGTGGACGCACACTTCGTCGATCTCAGATTCTTCTCCCTCTGCCACCAGGCCTCGCCCCTTGTCGTAGAGCCATCTCTGCACGAGCTGCGTGTCGGTCCCGGGCAGCTTCAGCCTCTCGGTGAGGCGAATTCGGCACAGCGCCCGCCGGACAGAAGCCTCGAACTTGACGACCTGCTCCTTGCACATGCGCCTGTGCGCCCACGCTTCCTTCGACTCCCCCGACGGCGCCGCGTCGAGATAGGCCTGAACGGCCGGCACGGCCTCATTGAGCGCCGAGAGTTGCACCTGGCCCTCCTTGCTGAGAAGTGCGCCGAGAAGGGACCGGGAGGAAAGCTCTTCAGCCAGCGCGTTGCTCGCCCTTCCGTGAGGCCCGCTCTCACACACGCGTTTGAGCTCTGCCTGCTCGGTCATGATGGCCTTTCTCTGACGGGCCTCAGTCTTGGCAATTTGCTCCACCACGTCCTTGTCCTCGAGCTCTGGGCTGGCAGCCCGCAGCTTCGCCTCTACCTTGGAATTGATGTTCTTGTCGTCTCCAATGACGCAAGCCGCGAGCTCCGAGTCCTTGAAGTAGGAATCCGCCTTGGGATCAGACTCCAGGCGGACGACCACCTCCCTGGCAAGGCCAGGGTTCGTTTCCTTGCGAGACTCCGCTCGGTCCTCGCCCAGGGCCTTTAGGACGGACCGGTACTTCTTGCGACAGGCCACGCTCTGGATCTTTTTCACGAGTGCCTCAGCGGAGAGCGTGCAGGCGCGGCTGAGCTCTCCAGGAGCGGCGTGCTTAAGGGCCCATTTGAGTGCCTTGGTGTCCACGGACTTGCTCTTCGCCATGGTCGCCAGCTGCTCCATGGCGCCATGCTCGTCTGCTACGCCCATGGTGTTGCTGCATGCACCCACCACGCGACTGTAGTCCTCATCACTGACTCTGTGGTCCTCCTTGGCGAGGCCATGTGCCCGAAGTCGCGAGGTGATGGTCGACTGGACCTTCGACAATGTTGCAAGACAGCTCTTCACGGCCTCCTCGAGCTCCTTCTCCTTGCCTGGGCGCTCATCGAGGTCCAGCAGATCCCGGACAAAGGTCTCGTCGTCGGGGCTGTGCAGGATGTCTGGGCGGCCAGCGAGTTCGGCCACGCGCGCTCGGCAGGCAAGCACCTGCAGTTGGCCAGCAACGGTCTCCAGGGACTTTGGCGGGGACGTATCGCCCGCCGACCAGGTGCAGGCGCCAGTCTCGCCTCGCAGGTAGCGCGCGGCTCCCAGGAGCGCCGTGGCGCTCGCTTGAAGACGAGCGCTCACGCGGGCGCCCCCTCCGGCCGCTTCCGTCGTGAGTCCCGTCGCGCGCACTGCAGCGAGCGCCTCGTTCAGCACGCGAGTGGTGAACGCATCCTGCCCGCATTCCCTCTTGAGGTGCAGCAGCTGCTCCAGCGCCGTCTCACTCCGAGGAGGAAGGTTGTGGGCGGCGCTCGACACGTCGACGTCCCCCGAGGCCGACGTCGAGGGTGCCACGACGGACGCGTGTGCAGGGTACCGGACGCCCTCCACCTCGATGAGGAGATCTTCCTCGTCTCCACCTACGATCCTTCCATAGCGGAAGGAGGCCACGGCCTCCTTGCCATTGTGGGCCACGCCAGAGTCGAGAAATAGGGCGAAAGCCGCTTTGCCTGGAGGGGTGCCGAAAGGCTCCACCGTCCGTAGGCCGGGTACGCGGTCGCTCACCCAAGTGCCTCGCAGCAGATTGTAGACGCGGTTGCCACGCTTTGGGCCCAGCAGTTTGACCTCTCCCCGCTGCGGGTCTCCCTTCCAGTACAGCACCGTAGGAGACAAGCCAGATTGGTCTTCCGACTTGGCGGTCCTTGCCATCACACAATACTTCTCCAAGGATTCCCGGAGGCCAGGCACATCGAGAAGCCTCTCCTGCTTGGTGTTGCTCATCTCCACAGTAAGGCCCGAACGAGTCCCTCCCCGGATGCACCGAGCTCCAAATTCAGCCACCACGCGCGGAGTCGTCGGCGCGGCGTTAGTCGCACTGGGCGCGGAAACGGGCTGCCCCTTCCACACGAGCTTCGGCGCTACCAGACCAGAGCGCGGAGAAGCCAGAGCCCGACTCGTTTCCCACCGGCTTGTGCGCGGGTGGTACCCTCCTGGGAGGATCGCCTGCGTCGGGAGCGCAGGAAGGGCCATCCTGGTTTGGATGTTGTTTTGTGGTCAGTGCGATAACAGTGTCGAACAAACGAGCCAGTGCCCAGCAAACGAGGTGGCGAGTCCGACGAGCCAGTCTCGTCCCATCTCCCCTGGTATCGCGGCCGCATGTAAAGACATGCCCGATATCCACTTGGCGAACCCAAAGGCGGGTATCTACGAGAAGGGTCCAGGGAAGGTCTGGCCGCATCCACCTCTTCCCGAGCTCCCACAGAAGGCGCCGCCTCCCTCACTCATCCCTTCGCGCAGGGTGGTCGGAATGGGGGTGCTCTCCGCTGGAGCTGGGTTAGTGGCCGCAGCTCGACTCGCGCGCGCTCACAAGCGCAGGGCGGAGCTACATAAATTCAAAGAACGTGAAAACTCTGAAAACTGCATATGCAGCGCCACGATGTATCCCTCGGCAGGGACCGCGGGAGTGTCTACAACGATTGCCTTCGCCGTAGAAATCCCTCACACTGTGGACTCCAGCAGCGCCGAGATCCGCGCAATCACCCTGGTCCGCACCTCTGCGCCCGAACCGCGCGCCCCTGCGAGTGCTGAGCCCCTCTTTGAATCTAGCCCCCAGGTGTCGGGCGGCTTCAGCGGCCGCCCGGCCGAGGTAGGGGCCGCCCCTTCCCCCGCCTCACCAGACGAACAGGTCCCTCATTGCGAGAAGATCTGCGCGGAGCTGCACGCGCCTATGGTGGGTGCGTTCCTGTTGCGCCTCGTTCGCGGGGCTGCCCTCCGAGCGGGACCGGAGACGACAGCATTCCAAGTCTTCTTGATATTCGACAATCATTTTGTCGAACTCCTGTTCCGCAAGGAAGGCGGAGACTACGATCCCAAGGTGGACCAGACGATTTCGGGTCCCCTGCTTCGTGCCGTGAGTGGACACGTAGCGAGTCTCGTAGGATCTGACTTGGGCTCGTGGAGTGTCACGATAGGCTTGGGTGACCGAGCCCCCCACGTCGACAAGATCTTCACAAGTGACTCTGCAGAAAAAAACGCTTCCCTGCAGATCGCCGAGAAACTGCGAGAGAGCAGCACTCAAGATAACGAGTTGATGAAGAAATTCCATGTGGACGCCTCTGTTGAGGAGCCCAAAGGGCGCGACGCGAGTGGACGCATCGTGATCCTCTCCGCGCATGGGCGTTTCCAGCCAAAAGTAGTAGAGGAGACAGGTGAAGAGAAAGACGCCCTGGAGGGGCCTTATCCTATCGTGAGGAGGGAATATGGTGGGCTACTCCCTCAGCCACCCTCTCGACAAGACGCATACACCGTTCACTTTCGTGTCCTTCCACACTTCAGCAAGAGTCTGCCTTATATGAGCTGGTTCTCGTCTGCTGGGATTGCACAGAGCCTTGGGGCACCGAGTAGTTTTGGAGGATGGCTCCACGAAGCGCCACGCAGCGCCTGGGAAGCCATCCGGCCGGGAAGAATGAAACGGAGGATGGGCGACCCATCCCCGGGAGAAGCGCCGGGTCTACTGCCAGGGGAAGACTTCCGAAGCAGCCGACCGAGGGGCTGATACTGATGCCAGCCCCGAGACACCGGGGGGGACGTGGTTATCTAGCCTCTGGAGGGTGCCGTGGGCGGCGGTTCAACATGCGGCAGGCGATGCACCCGTCGGAGGGGCGGAAACTGCCAGCCAATGGGAGGCGAGGTGGAGGACCTGGAGGCCGTGGGGGGCGGCAGACGCGGAGGCGAGCCCTCCCAGGCACGACGAGTCAGCGGCGACGGCGAGCTTGTACGCCTGAGCGCAGCAGGCTCGTCTGCGTATCGGCACAGCCCAATCTCTTCAGCGGACCTAAAAATAAGCGTCGACACTAGATGTCTGGTGAGTGCTCGGATCTCTTGTCCTGTGTGCGAGCTTCGTCGGAAACATTCGCCTCTCCAGGCGAGGTGCTCCCTGCCTCACGCCTTTTGGGTGAGCAGCAAGCTACCTGTGATGCCGCGCGAAGGGCCCTCGCCACTTTTTCTTGTTACGTCCTTGCCGATGCCCCGCTGAGCGGAAAGGGTCGGGTGCTCGCCAGTCTCGCCTCTTCCTTCCACCCTCCCGGGACTACACCTGCACACAGAGGCGTAATCTGGGTCTGTGCCTCTCGCCGCGCGGCCACCCGGGCGGCGAGAGAGGCGGCGGAAGAGGGAGCCTCACTCGCTGTTCAGGCCCTCTCCTACCGCCATCTCCTTAGCGGCAACTTGGGTCTCCATGCACCGTCGCTTCTCATCCTGGATGACTGCGAGGCGTGGCCCAAAAGTCACGGTGAGAGTTCACTCTTACGGAGTTTTGTGCGGCAGGCCGACGCCGTGGTGTTCTCTGGGGCCTTCCTGCTTTCGAGTCGGCCCGTTCGGGCGCTTGTCGCGGAGCGCGCCGCCGCTTCTGCAGCCATTGAGGAAGGCTCCTGGGCGACCCACTCTCGACGCCACGAGGTGCAGCTGCTCGCTCTCGCGCTCGCCGCCGCTGGTGTGTACTCCTGTCGTGCGGGCCCTCGCGCGCCCCCTGTGCAAGTCGTCCAAGTCCGCCTGGGGGACGCCGACAGGAAAGATTGGGTCTCCCCTGCGGAGAGGCAGTCCTCTGGACGCACGTGCGCGCACGAAACCGAGGCGAAGGTGCGCGCGGTGCTGCCGCAGTGGGAACGAGACCTCCAAGCGGGGCGCGGAGTCGTGGTCTCGGCGTCTCCGCACCAAGGGTGCTTGCGCAGAGCGGCCAAGGTGTGCGGCGAACTTCTGGGGCACGGCACTACGATACTACTCGTGTCCGGCCCTCGTGCGGAGTCAGCTCTCCGACGGTTTCGCCTAGGTGGGCGCGTCCTTGCGTTCGCCACACACCTCCGCGTCGCAGAAAGCGATTGGGGGGGAGGGTGGTTTCAGCACTACCTGCTAGATCTCCCTCGCCGGCCCGACGTTTGGGTGCGCCTCGCTCACGGACGAGACATCGAGCCGCGTCGCCTCGTGACCCTTGGGCTCTTTGGCGAGCATGCCGCAGCCCACCGCCTCAACCAAGCCGTCCGCCGCATGTCTGCGGCTCAGGCGGGCGACTGCGACAGCACTCTGCGCGCTTTCGCGGAGGAAGTCGTATGCTCGGGAACTGTCGCGGCACTGCGGCTCTTCATTTTCATCCGGGCCCTTTCCGAGAAGTATGAACAGGAAGCCGCTGCCGCGAGCCGCTCCCCGCGGGATGAGCGGCCCGTGCTTTGTTCCCTCGATGCTCTGCGCCACTACGTGCGCTCTTCTGCTCTCGAGCACCAGAGGCCGCAGTTTGCCTCTACCTTCCTGGAGCTGAGCCTACGCATCGAGCCCGCGCTCGCGACTTGGGCGGGTCATCCCAGCCGGAATCGGCGGGAGGGCCGTGCGCCCGCGTTCGTTGGTAAGGGGCTTCTGGCGCACCTTCCACCGGAGCTCTGGGAGGCTGTGCTCTCTTACCTCGACGGAATGCCGCTTGATGCCTCGGAGCTGCTGCGTCAAGTGGGTCCACGACGCCTTCTGGAGGGAGGAAGCAAGGCGGCTTTTCTTTCTGCCGCATCCAAGCTTCCTCTGCTTGTGCAGGAACAGCTCCGGAGCGCCCTGCCCATGGCGCGCCGCCTTTCAGCTGCCTTCTCCGGCCCCAAAGGCCCGACGGCGCGCGTCATCGAGGTCCATCAACTGGTGCTTGAAGGCGCCCCTTCTCGAGACTTCAAGCCTGTAGTGGAGATCCTCGCCCGTACTTCCCGTGAAATCATCTTACGAATCCGTGCGCAGAGTCTGCTAGCAAGTGCGTCGGGCGACCACGCACTGCGCAGGCGTCACAGAGTTTTCGAGGAGACAAGCAGGCGGCGCGTGGCGCTTTTGGCGCTGTCGCACGCCCACGAGCCCTCGGGTCGCGGTCCAGTTGTGTATGGCCGCGACACGACGACTGGAGAGCGCTTCGCGGGGTGTTTCCTCAGGTTTTTCCCCGATGCGCAGCTAGTGGAGATCGATAGGCTGCCCGGCGCACTTCCAGGCCGCTCAGCCTAGAGCCAGTCTCCACAGTCCAGCGGGGACGGAGAAAGCTCCTCTCCCAGGGAGCAGGGCACCGTCCGCGCGGGGTAGACGTCGCTGCCCTCGTAGAGGCGCTTTCCCTTGCGGGCGCTCCCACGGAGGCGACGCACGGGGGAAGGCGGCGCATCGGCGCAGTGTGCTTCCACGTCAGGGTCCTTCACCGAGGCGGCGCCGCAAAGGTCCTCGATGAGCAAGAGGAGAGGAGGGGGCAGCTGCGCGGGCAGCAGCAACCGCAGAAACGAGTCCGAAGCCCCAGCTCTTTCGACAGTCGACGGTCGCGGTGGGATGGAGAGGGGCACTGGCCGCCAGGTTCGCCGACGCCGGGCCATTGTCTAGAAATTGTAGCCCGTGCCGCTCGAGCTGAGAGTATCGAGGAAATGAGAGCCGTCGACGTCGCGCCATTTTTTGCCACTCTTTCATCAAAGGATTCGCAATGAACGCCGCCGCGTTGCCACCCGTGGGACCTCCAGGCACCGCTCCCTACGGCCCGACTGGCGGAGCTCCCCCTCCTGCGTCGTGGACGAACGCAATAAACACCAACAGCTTTCCTGGCGACCTTGACCTCACCACGGCCAGAATGCGGAACACGGGGAACTCCACGGCCTTACGGAGCAGCCTCCCCGGGATGGACCCCGCCTTCATGCCGCCTCAGCCCCTTGGAGATCCTTTCATGCCAGGAGGCGAAGCAGCACCAGGACCCTTACCAGGGTCAACACCCTCTCTCGCCTCCATTTCGCCCGTACCCTCTGAGTATTCTTCACCGCCGATGTCACCTTCGCCCATGTACTCTCCCGCTCCTGAGGACACACCCATGGGTTTTGGGGCGTCGCCCTACGGGCCCTATCCCGGAGCTCTCCCTCCACCGGAGCTTCCGATGGCGAAAGGGCTCGGGGGGGCGGGTTATCCGCCTTCTCCGCTCGGCCTCCCCCCTCCTGGGCCCAGTTACTACGGGGCAACGGGGGCGCCCCCCACACCCCTGCCGCCCTACGGTGGTCCGCTCGGGGCGTCCCTTGAAGCCCCAGGCTTAAGCTCGTATCGTCCATAAATGGCCACGGCCGCTGAGCCTTGGAGACCAATTGTTGGGCGCCCCGTTGTCAAGCGAGTGGAGCACCCATGTCCGGTGCCGGAGAGCGCACAACCCCCGAACGTCGACCAGATCGTGGAAACTCTGTCTTGGTCATTTGGCCTCTCCCATCGTCCCCACAAAACACTCGCTTGGACGGAGCTCTTGGACGTCTGTGCAGCCGTCTTTTACGAATCCAATTTTCATGGGTCGGCTGAGAGACAAGTATGCGCGCAGCTCTGGCTGGGACCTGGTGATGCGCTTTTCATTTCGCTGCTCGTCGGCGACTCCGACGAAGGTCACGTGGAAGGAGAGGCAGAGGAGGGGGTCGCAGCATGCCCAGCACGACGTCCTGATGTGGACGGCGAAACGCGTGCCCAAATTTGGACACATCACTACAAGATAAGTACAGGTGACGTTCACAATCTTGTCCTCATGACGGATCCTGGCTCATACGGAGTTTGGACGGTGGTGGACGCAACGCCGGGATGCCCGAGAGAGTCCTGGAAATGGGTGTGGGCTTACACATTCCGTGGTGGGGAAGAGAGCGGCAACGTTGGAGACGTAACCGGCAGACGGAACGTCGGCGCCGTCCCGCGCAGACGGGAGCACGCCTTTCTGCGCTGGCTGGCGATGATGTTCGCCCAGGTCTCGTCTTTTGGTTCCCTGAAACTCTTACACCTCGACGTGAGCCTTCTCCTCCAAGTGGGCTCCCTCTTCGCCAGCGGCAAGGCAGTTGGTGTGACGACCGGGTCTGCGCTGCAGGCTAAGTCGCGCATCCCCCTCGGGAGGGTGGACTTCGCGACTGTGAAGCGGGCGGCCTTAAGCCACGAGGGAAGAGACGCCGGACGGTACACGTGCATACTATCGACACTGCCGGGATACGACGCAGAAGGCAGAGACGCCGTAGTCCTCGCTTTTGTGTCGGCGCCTCCAAAAGAGAGCGGGGAAGCACACGGCGATCTGTCTGCAGGCGTCCTACCCGCGTTCTCTTTCTTGGCGTTTCGCACAGGCGATCCCAACGGCGGCTTTTCGAGACATGTGAGGCTGGCGGCGCCCGGGCTCCCGCCAGGGGCGCTGGCGCATCCCGTCCACGCTTGGGAGACCACCTTCCACGAAATCTGGACCTCGCTCCACCAGTGGGTCTTCGTCGCTCAAGCCGACGGCGCCAATACTTCCATTTCGCCACCTGGAGTTGCTTGGGGGTTTTACGACGCGCGCGAGGGCAACGCGCGCGCGGACGACGCGCTCGCAGACTTGCAAGATACCATGTTCAATGGAGGCCAGCGTCTCCCGAGCACCAGTGCACAGCTTAGGAGCGCGGCCGCCAGGGGTTGGTGGAACGCGAGCCCGACCAAGCGCGCAGGTCTTATTGCCCTTGCGGCGGGGGGGATCGGAGCGAGTGCTCTTGCCTACCGGCAGTTGGCGGCACCTAGCGGCACGCGAAGCCAGCCCGCGGCGAAGAGAGGCGCCGACGGGCGCCCCACCGCGGCACGCAAGCCCTCATCCACTGCGTAAGGCTCAAGGTGGCAAATGTCGGCATCAGGCTTAGCGGAGATCCTCAACCGGCGCATCTGGTGGGCCGAGTTGCAGGAGTCTTGGGCGAGGAGGTCGGTGTGCGCTCTTACGGAGGCCCTCGCCCAGGAAGACTGCCTGGGGCTCCTAGGCCCCTTTGGGGCCCCCCGGAGCGAGTACGAGCCTGAGGCGGTCCTTCTGCTCGCAGAGGTGTTTGGCGCCCGCGAGGTCTGGGATTCGCGCAGAGGGGAGCTCGACGGCAGAGCAGCCCGCGAGTTTTTGCGACGGCCGCGTTCTGGAGGACGCGCCCCCATCACCCCGACGGCCGTGCAAGACGTCTTTGAAAGGATGTTCGGCCAAGAGCTCTGCCGCGAGCAGGATTTCGCCGAGGCGGCAACGCGCTGTGAGGGCGCTCTTACAGCCATGTGCTGGCCGACGTGTGACTCTTAGCCATCTTCGTGCCCGCTAATAGCCACGCCAGATGGCGAAGCTCTCAAGCTGTCCATGGTCACTTCCCAAAGCGCATTGCGAAAGGGACCGGCTTGCTCGTCTGGAGAGAGATTCTGTGGGCATCATTCCGCTTCCTGCTCCGGGCTGAGCCGCTGAGCTGGGCGCTCTTCGTGGCTCGATCTCCTAGAAGCAACTTGTCTGCGCAAGGTAGACCTCAGTCAGCCTCCACCCTTTTTGGTCGGCCTTCCGCTTGCGCGGCTGCCAAGACGCGCCAGGCGGTTGGGGAGAGCATAAAGGGCTCAGACGTGAGCCGACGACCTCGCGCGCGCGAGGAAGCATGCCGCCCGTCGGGCCATGCTGGAAGGGCGCAGGGGACCGTGCCCGTGTCATGAGCCGCACGGAGGTGATAGACCACTTCGCCTCGTCGCGGATGGAAGAGCTCCCCTCATTTCGGGCACTTTGCAATGCGCTCAAGGCGCTGGGGATCGCCGCGGCCGTCAAAGCTCTGAGGCTGCGTCGGAAGGGGCGCATGTTCATCTGTGATGTGGGCTGCGGGAAGGGAGGTGACGTCGGCAAGTGGATGCCGCACCGTCCCAAGAAGCTACTTGGCCTGGATGGCAGTTCCTCGTGCATTGCTGAGGCGCGCGGACGGCACTGCAATCTCGTCTCCAACGGCAGAGGCTGCATGGACGCCTCTTTCGAAGCCATGGATCTCTGCTCGCGCGAAGGAGGGCACTTGCCCGTGGCCTCTGGAGAAGCGGACATTGTCTGCTCCCACTTCTTCCTGCAGTTCGCGGCAGCGGAGCAGGACGTGTTCGAGCGTGTGGTCAGCGAGTGTGCGCGAGCGTTGGCGCCCGGGGGCGTTTTCCTCTGCCTTGTTCCAGATGGGGACAGGATCCTCTCGCTGTTGCGGGGCGAGGAGGTCTGCCCGTGCTTTGGGCATTTTCACCTACGGAAGTGCGTCGAAGTGGACTACGGGGCCGATGCGGCGGCCTTCGGCATGGCGTACTGCTTTTCGCTGGGAAACGAGGGCTGCACGGAGTACGTGCTGCTCCCTGCGCTCCTCGAGGAGCGTTTGCGCGAGGCGGGCTTCGAGGGCGCGCTGCCTGGAGGGAAAATCTCCCTGCCCGCGCAAGACTTCTTTCTCGCACATCCTGAGTGGGACGGGATCGTCTCGGGCATCACTAAGGGCCAGAGCGCTTCGCACACTGACTGGCTGACGCTCGGGCTCTTCCGAGTCTTCGTCGCGAGCAAGGCCGCACCAGCTGAGGAGACCCCCCACGAAGCGGAGGATCCCCCGCCGGCGCCGGCGAAGGCGCCCAAGCGGGCCCGGAAACGCCGCGACTCGAACGCGGCGCCAAAGAGCTAAGCGGGATCGTGCACGTCGTCTGGGTCCAAGTCGCCGTCGCTATCATCAAGGTCCCCCACAGGGCTCGTGCTGCTCCGCAGCGACTGGCAATCGAGGTCCGGAACGTCCTCCCCGAGCCCGCTACTTAGAGACTCCACAAAGTCGTCCAGCGCATCTCCTTCCGCCGAAACCACGGACTCCTGTGCGCTCGAGAGCGTATTCAAACCCACGTAAGAGTCCTTTTCTGCGGACATGTCGGACCACTCGCTCGGCTGCAGGGCCTGGAAGCCTTCGTGCGTGTAGCGCAGGGGGACGACGGGCTCGAAAAGAAGGAGCTCCTGCACAGTTTTTGGGAGAGCCTGCGCACGACGCGCTCCCGGGACGAAGGGGCTTGCTGAAAAGAGGTATATGAGGTCGCCGCCGGCGCAGAGGACGGCGCTCAAGCCCAGAGAAGCGCCATCGCCCTGCGAGAGCATCCAGTCCTCCGTCAAGCGCAGCTGTTCATTCGCTCCCGACATCCGCGTATGGTCGGAAGCGCGCTGGAACGAACGACTGGAGAGGCTGTAGAGCCAAAACGCTGGAAGCGCACCAGATATCGCATGGAAAAAGAGACTCTGGCCTTCCTCTGCGCGGGGCCTGCACAAAATGGCTCGTGCGCGGAAGCATTACTGAAAGCCGCTTGCAGTAAATTTTGCCCTGAGGACACATTTAGGACTCCACGCGGTGTCCGGCCGAACGACCGCCTACCTCAACCGGAACGTACGTTACCGCGGCAGAGGAGTTGAGCGCCGAAGAGAAGTCGTGGCACTTGAGAATCAAGCTCAAGGCGAGCATTATATCTTCGCCCCCGCTGCTTTTCAGGTACTCCCGTGGCTGAAGGCACTCCACCTCGACCTCGAACGAGGGCGACTGCTGCGAGCTCTGCTTCTGCTCGGCCTCGCTCTTCGTCTTTCCGGTGTAGACGATGCTCAGATCAAAGCTGAAGGTTTCGCTGTCGACGCCGAGTGAGGACAGATAGAAACGCTTCCGCTGTTTTATCCGCACGGTGTCGGGCGAAACAGCAATGGGCAGGATGTCAGGCGGAATAGCACGCTCGAGACTCGCGGCAACGCGAGCATCGAAGCCCTCCACTCCGGCATCGCGCCTCATATTGACTGAACAGCTGCTCGCGTCCATCAGGCGCATCTCCATGTCTACGAATCGCAGGCGCTGCTTGGTGTGGTGGACTATCTCTATGTCTCCCCGACTGTCCACCCCGACAGAGGTGCGAATCTGGGTACGCGTCCCTTGGTCGCCACAATACTCCGCAGGCAACTCCACGGTGTAAAACACATCTTGCGTTTCCTGCCAGGGGGAAACGCGGGACCAGCGCGGATAGCTCTCGAGGAGCTGCAGAATTCCGCAAAAGGCCGCATGGCCGACATTTGGCTCGAACCTGTGCCCTTGCACCTTCCCGAGTCGGGCCTCCAGCTCCAGGACGCCGCATGGCTCGCCAGGAGCGCTCAGGTGCACCCTCACATCGGCGATCAGCTTGGCGACCTGCACCGCCACGTCCCTCAGGTGTGCGAACTCGGCTAGCACATCCCTCTGGTCGCACATGCCTAGGCGAGCTTAAAGGCTGCCGCCCAACGCAACCACGAAGCAGCGGCGAACCTCACGAGGAATTCCCTTTGTCTTTCTCGAGCCGACACTGCGGAGCGAGCTGGCCGAATGCCTTCGGTCTCTTCGCTTTCCACCGGCATCCTCTTCGAGGGAGTTCCGCACGGGTACGGCGAAGAGTGCGCCTGTGTGGCGTGCCACGCGCTGAGGCGTGGGGCCGATGAGCGTCTTGCTGACGGACCAGCAGTGCTGCGCTTGCGCCTGCTCCCCCGAACTCCCAGCAAACCGCCGCCTGATGAGGGGGAAGCAATGCGCTCTGGACTCGTCCTGACGGGCCTGCCGCCCGACTTCCCGACGCCCAAATACATTGCCAAAGCCGCCGACCCTGGAGCGGTGGCAGGCGCGCGCCTCCTGGTCTTCGCAGGCCTCTGGTGCTCGCATGACGTCACAGTCGGAGCTGTCTCGGAGGACGTCTTCCACATCAAGTTTGGCTTCACGTGCGAAGTGAGGATCGACGTCATGCGCCAAAGCCAGGGCGCGAGCGGGCCTTTGAGCACGCACTCGGAAACTGTTTCCATTAGTATCGCGGCACCCGCCGTCCCTGGGCTGGATGCCGAGGCGGAGTTCTTTGAGCAGTGGGTCACTGGCGCGGAGGCCTCCAGGCTAGCGCGCCGCTTCCGTTGCGCGGAGGAGGCTGTGCTCCGCGCCGGGGACATTGTCTGGGAGCAGGAGGGCGAGGGAAGGACCACTCTCGCGGCGTGCGGGCCTGGCGCGAACTGGCGGATTGGGAATGACGAGTACGAAGTGCAGGCGCAGACTGCCGAGGGGGTGTTTGTGCAGTGGGAGACGAGACACGTCGCGGCCTGGGTGCAAGCTCGAGTAGTGCTGGACCGCCTGCCAGCGTCGATGCTCAACGTGGGCCTCTGGGTGCGGCTCTGCACTACTCGCTTCGGGGATATGCTGGTCGTCCGTCTACGCCGAACGGGTGTCCCGCCAGATCCCCCTGGGCGCCGCGCCAGACTCTACCTGCGCAACGGCGAACCGCCAGAGGCGGCCTCCCCTTAAATTTCGGTCTCTCAGAGGACGCCGCCGCTCGTCAACAGGTCCGAGGCGGTTCTGGCCGCGCAGGGTAGAACTTTGAGGGACTCAAATCTTGACGACGCGCACCAAAAGCACGCTCTGGCTGAAACGAAGCACCGTCGCCTTTTCGCACACTCTGTGCAGCTCTCCCCCCCCCCCTCTCACCCCGGCATTTCTGGTCTACCGCTAACCCGCCTCCCCACAATCTGCGAAGCCACGGCTCAAGCCAAGCGTGCAGGTGGGGTCGCCTGTCTTTGGCGTGGGCGATGGCGTGCTTTGCTCAGCCTTTTCACCGCCCTAGCGAGGGTGACTCAGCGCGCGCCGAGTCTGGGCGACGGCGATGATGATGGGCGAAATGAGGTGCTGCGGCCAAAGGACGAGACGGGGTGATGTCCAGCCGCTGGGAGAGAGCGATGCTCTTGGGCGCTGCGGCGTGTGCCGCCAGGCGGGTGCTCTATGTGGCCAGGCTAGGTGCCGAGCGCACTCCGCCGACTCGTTTTGCACTCGTCGCGCCTTGAGTCCGGGCAGCCGCGCTGCAGGACTTGTCCCCAGCCGACAGGCAGGCCGCCAGCCAGTGCACTGGTCTTCTTTTGGACGTTACTTTTGCCGGCCTGTGTGTAGGCCGAGGAGTCGGTGTTTTGAAAATCTGAGAGCTTTGCGCCGGTGGCAGCGGGGTAGCCGTCGACAACTCGTTGGCTCTGAGGGGTAGCCTTCGAAGATTCTTCAGCTCTGAGGCATGGAAAACATTTCTCGTTCGCAGTGCGCGCCCCGTGAGCGCCATGCCAGGCCTGTCTACTGTCCGCGCTTGACCCTGCGCAGAATTTTCGTTAATCTTTTGCGCGCATCCGCTGACGGCTCTGCGAGCCCTAGGCGCACGGGGGCGAAGTGTGAGGCCTGTTTCGCCCCAAATAGGTCCCCGTTGGGGGCGCTCCCAAAGATGCCTATCGGCATCCAGTGTGCGTCTACTCGGGGGAAGGACCACTTCGTCTGCTTCGCCACCTGGCGGAAGAACTTCACAATGCTCTCAGCGTCTCCCTCTGGGGCCGGCGCAGGCCTCAGCCATGCGGTGGGGCAGCGTATGTCCTGGCGCGTGCCAGCCGCGTCTTCGACAGGGATCACGGACAGGAGACCTGGTGCCCTCTTATCGGAGCAAATGAGGAGACGGTGGTCGTACCGCGCTTCAGCCTTCAGGGGGGCGACTGGGTCGTGAACGTCTAGCATAGGCACATGCACAAGGCCCGTGTCGGCCTTCGACACGAATACGCCCTTGAGCTTCGACTCTCCGGTGGACGGGTCTACGTGCGGCATGACCAGTAGTGCCCGGAACTCGACGTCTGCGGAGGCTCCCCGCAGGCGGCGCGGAAGGACCTGCAGGACTTGGCGGTAGTACGAGACGATCTCGTCATAGAGCGTCTTGCCCATCTCAACGTGATACGACCGCAGGAAGCTCTCGAAACGTTCGTAAGAGGCGTCCCAGTCGGGGACGAGAACAGCTTCTGCTTCCGGCGTGGAGTACACCTTCGCGGAACGAGGAGGGCCAGCGCTCCGCATGAGAGAACGGGCGACGGGCGGCCCAGGAACGAGCGCCTTGAGGAACTCGAACATGGAGGGGTCCGCGGTGGTAGCAAAGCCGACGTCCTCGTCGTCCTTACGAACCGCGACCACGAGGAAGAGACTCCTAGGTCCTCCTCCAGATAGGGCCTGCATAGTGTTAGAATACATCAGGTACTGTCGGTCACCCGCGCTAAGGTGGACTATGGATGTGTCCCGCGCACTCGCTGGCCCTCCAAGAATGATGCACATCGACTGGTCTTTTCCTGGAAAAGCCAGAATTTGCCCACGCAGGCCCGCGCACAAGGAAGACGTGGCCGCAGACAGACAGTGTATCGAACAAGAGCTGTTTGCGGCTGGAGTGTGTGTTTTGTCGCTGAGCGTCGCTTGCAGCTTCCATGGCGGAGGGGGTTGCGCCGGGGATTGCTGGAGTACCGCGTGGGCAGGACGGGCTCCATGACGTCCCTCTCCTGCGAAAGATCGCCAACATGGCAGAGAGTCTGGCAGGCAGTCGGCCGGACCGGTGGTTCGAGAACGAAGACCGCCGACCCTTGCGAGCAGTCAGAAGGCATGGCGAGGCCACGCTGGAAGAGCGGGCTGTCGACACGGTCCACTTCCTCTTCTCCCTCTTCAATGTGCCACGCGACGGGGTTCGGCCGGCACACAACCTTGTCGCCCTGGAGATGTCGACCCTGGTGGAGAACCACTACATTCTGTGGAAGGACTTCGAGCAGCACGCGGAGGAGTTCAGTGATCATGCGGCCTTCGCCGACTATAAGCGGATGATCGCCTTCTCCCACGAGGCGATCTTCAAGGCGGGCATTCTCTGGCAGCGGCTCCTAGACATGCTCTACCTGCAGTGCCGACACGGTGGGAACATCTACGACGCCAGCGTTCCTGCGGAGATGCACCTCAGCTACGACCGCGCCTTCGAGATGCGAGCCATGCTGGCCGACCCTCCCCCCGTCGTGCAGGATGGGGAGGCTGGCAGGAGGAAGCGAGACATGGAACTGGTGGTCGCTCATCTTCTAGACCAGGCCAGGACGGGAAAGTTCAGGAAGCGGGGCAATGTTGTCTACGAGCAGAAGCAAGTGAGTTGGCAGGGCGGACGGTATGCCACGTGCGCCTGGATCCCGGCGAGTTTTGGGAGTGATCGGGGGGAGGAACAACACACCCTCGAAAGCTTCGTCCTGTACTTCTGCAAGAAGGACCTCTACCCAGAGATGCATGGCGCGCTCTTGCGCTGCCTGCCCGTCCGAAAGGTTGCGGATTTTCTCATGTTGTGCGACGAGACGGACTTCCCCTTCGTGAAGCCAAAGCGCAACCTCCTCTCCTTCAAGAACGGCGTCTTCGACACTACGGGCCAAGGCCTCGGCGAGTGGTTCGAATACGGGAGCTCCTCCACTTCGCGCCTCAAAGACGAGGCCGCGGCGAAGTACTTCGACTCCGTCATGCCAGCAGCAGCCTTCGACTCCGCTCTCGGCTGCCGCCACTCGGGCTGGTGGGACATCCCGACGCCGCTCTTTCAGTCCGCCGCCCCTCTCTCAGTGCATCGCACAGACCGGCGCACGGATGCGGAACCCAGCCATCCTCAGCGTAGAGGCCCTGCGCGACGCCTCGCTGCCGCAGGTCCATCCTCGACTACCAAGAGTGGGGCAAACCGCGCTCCCGCCAGCCCGATTTCTCCGAAGAGGGCGACGCTCCTCTCGGTGATTGGGCCGCGACGACGCTGCGCCGAGAAGTGAGCGACTTGGACGTGGAGCTCACGCGCCGACTCTACGATCTCGAGCGCACAGAGGACGGGAATGTACAGCAGGTCGTCACCGATTTCATCGAATACTGGAAGGAAAAGGTCGCCGGCATCAACGAAGTCGTGGGGAACGCCGTGCGCGAGCAGCTGGAAGCCAAGGACCTCGCTAACGCGGACGAAGTTGGGGTGGCTGTCGAGGAGGCGCCCACGGTGCACGGCGAGGGGCCTAACACGAATGCCGCCACGCGGGCCTCGGCGTTCCCACAGGACGCACAGCGCTGGGTCTACATCTTTATGGGAAGGATGCTGCACGCCCTGCGGACGCAAGAGAAGTGGCAGATCATACCCTTCCTGAAGGGCAGGGGCGGCAGCGGAAAGAGCACCGTCGCCATGGTCGTCAAGCATTTCTTCGAGGCTGCGGACGTCGGCATCCTGTCCAACAACAGCGAGAAAAAGTTCGGTCTACAAGCTTTGCTCGACAAGTTCATATGGCTCTGCCTCGAGCTCAAGAAGAATGTGGCCCTCGATCAGGCGGAGTTCCAGTCAATGGTAAGCGGAGAGGACGTCATGGTCGCCCAAAAGAACCTCGTCGCGCGGCAAGTGACCTGGTCTGCGCCGGGTCTGCTCTGCGGGAACGAGGCGCCGCAATGGGTCGACGCCCAGGGCAGCATCGCCCGCCGCATGGCCATCATCACCTTTGGCTACAGCCTCCAGGAACGGGACCTGAAGCCCGATTTGCTAGAGCAGATCCTCGAGCGTGAGCTTCCAACGCTCATTGTGAAGTGCAACCACGCATACAGGTCCATCTGCGAGTCGCGCAGGGACGAGGACATCTGGAAGGTGCTGCCGCCATACTTCAAGCACGAGCGACTGCGCTTTCAGAAAGACACAGACGCCGTCTATGCTGCCGTATTCGACGCCCAGAAATTCGAACGCTGGGAAGCGACGCCCAACAATCCGGAACCGTACGACTCCTACTACGTCGCCTTCAGTAGCATCGAGGAGCATTACCGACAGAAGTGGCGCGAGCTGATGGGGAACAGCTACGCGGACCCCTTCCAATCTGAAAAGTACGCGAGCGCTTTCCAGGCGGCAGGCATCGACGGTCCCTTTTTTGGCAAGAGGTGGTGCCCGGTAGTGCGGGCTGAGGTCACCAACCAGTGGTGCACTGGTCTGCGTGAGCGCGTTCGGCAGGCATAGAATCGGACCAAACATGCGCGGCCTCGCGCGCCTCGTTGGAGCACAAAGCGCGTCTCGCTGGAAGAAAGGGAACGGGGGGTGGGGGGCACACCTTCAGCAAAGGCGATGCGCGCACACGCACGCACGACTAGCACTGGCCCAGGTGCGTAGGAAGCTTTGTCCGTCATGCCCTGCCTGCGCCACCACTGTGCATGGTCGGGATCCTGGTGGCAAGTCTCAAGGCGCACCCGTCGCCCTGGCGGCTGGAGGACCTTCCCGACTCCCTCCGGCGTTACCTGAGCACACGCCTTCACAAGTTGCGTGTGAGTCACGACCAGATCTACGAGGAGCTGCAGTACCGCGGACACGGCAGCCGCGTGTGGAGACCAATTGGGGCGCCCCTCAGCTCCACCCTCCGACATGAGGTCTTGGCACAGCCTCTCCTGCTGGCGGAATGGAAAGACGAACGCGGCGATGCATCCCTCGTCGGCGTTCTCCAGTCGCTGACGGAAGCTGGAGAGGCGTGTCTACTCCAGACGGCTATGACGCCTCTCACCCCGCCTTATCGTCTGGCCCTGAGCGCTCCGGACGGTCTATTGCAACTGTCGCTGCGGCACCGCTTCTTCAGCCTCGGGGAGATGGCACGGTTGCCTGCTTCCAGAACTGCTTCGACGCTGTGGCCGTGCCCATTGGCGTTCTGGAAGCCTGAGCCCGTGGCCGTGGAGCAGCGACATGCCAGCGTCATGGTCGTCCTTGGGCGCGCGGTCCATGCATTTGGCTGGGGAGGGGACTGGTCGCAGCCCTTGGCGGAGGTCGTCTGTAGCCAGGAACAGTGGCGTGACATGGTGCTTCCGCTGTCCGACCTCCTCCGTCACGACCCGTCCTACCCCTTCGTGCTGGAAGGCGTGCCGCGGAGCCCTGCCTTGGGGCCCGTACTCTGCCGAGTTTCGATCCAGGGTGGCCCCTGCTCGACGACTGTCCTCGCGGAGGGCGAAGCCCGTGGGCTTCGATTTGTGACACAGGAGGAAAGCAGCGCCAGCGCTGGAGAGGAAGGCCCTCTCGCACTGCCGCCATGGACACCGCCTCAGGCTGATGTGAGGGAACCCGCCGATTTTTTCCTCGACGTCCTCGTGGCGGCGACTCTGGCCTACCTCATGGAACTGGAAGACACTGAGGAGAAGGCCAGCGACGGCGAGAAGATCGAGGAGGGCGCTGCCGGGTGGTACACAAGGCGGCGCCGGCGGCGAGGAGGAGCGCGGGCGCGGGAAAGGGGGAAAGAAGACACCACGGGGAAAGGAGCTTCCACCCGCCGAGCGTAAGACGACATGGCCACGTACAGTGAGGGTCGGAAAACGTTCCTAGCACGAAGCACGCATGCGGCGAACCTGGCGTACACCGATGCGTCTTCCTGCGCGCGGCCTCTCAGTGGCTGGAGCTGCCCAAGGAGTAGGCAAATCAAGACCATGTTGAGGGCAGCAGACTTCTGGCGCCCCCCGGCGGAACTGCATACGACGCCAGACTCGATCCTGGGGCCAGGGTGCCGACGAGCGCCGCGTTCCTCACGCAAGGGACAGCAGCGGGAGACGCCCGACCACCGGGGCGTTGGGGACATCGCGCAAGGGGCGCCGCAAGGCCAACGAGCCGTCGGCCCAGGCGTGCCGGCGCGCCCTCCTCGCAAGGGAAGATCGCAGCCTGCGGGCTCCACGTCAGCTCTGGGCGTGGCCGACTCGTGCGCGGCAGACCCAGCCCGAGTCGGCCGTTGCCGCACACTCCTGCCAGATGGGCGCGTCGCGGCCGTGCCCTTGAGTCCTCGCGTCGTGAGCCGCGAGCTGGAGGACGAGGGCCACGAACTCCTCGTGGCGGAGATGCAGGCGGCGCCGGGGGCTGGAGATGAAGCCTGGCTGGAGGATGAGAGTGTTGCTGTCGTCGCGGCCCGGGGGGGCGACGGTCTGAGGATCTTGCTGCCGAGGGCCAGCTTCCGCGCCCATGTGATGCGGCTCGTCCCGCTCTCGAGGCCCACCAAGAACCTATCGCGATCGCTCTACAAAATGTGCGCGCCAGAGGGCCCCAGCGGCCCAATTTTCACGCTTGTGCCCATCAGGGATGTCTTGTTTCTTGCAGAGGCGCAGTCGAGTTCAGACACCGCCACGTGAGCGTATGGCGTCCTCGAGACTGATGGCGTGGACCTTCTCTTTGGGGCGATCCTGGTACCGCTCGTCAGCCGTAGACGCTGGCAGGGCCTTTCCGAGTAGACACCTTGATGCCTCCCTGTCATCTGCACAGGTAAAAAGCGATGCGAATGATGCAGGCGCGTTGGGCTCGGCCCCGAGCGGGGCACCAGACGTAGCGGAGACGCAGGACGCGTATCCATCCACGCCTTGCACGCTGTCCTCGCAGAGCGACAGCACCGCCTCGATGGCCTTTGTGCCAGTGAGCACTTCGCGACCGGGCAGGACAACGACCGTCGGGACGCCCCGGAGCCAACCTGGCTTCTGTCCCTCAATGTTGTCCACGTCCTGCACCATGATGTCTAAACGCTTCGCCGCCCGCAAGCTGAGCTCGTCGCAACTGCGGACGCCCCGCTTGATGTAGACGATCATACTGAGGTAGTCCAGTGGGTTGTCACTCACCTGTGCATTTGCAGGGTTTGCAGGGGTCGCTTCCGTCGCAGAGGTGTTCGCCATTCTCGACTGCTTTTCTCCCTTTTCTTAGCACCGCAGCGTGAACAACCCTCTCCTTCCGCGGGCCCCCGCTCCGCCGCTCAAGCCGCCGTGGCAAACGACCGTAAAGGGGAAATGAGGCAGCGGTCGCCGGCGCTTGCAGCTATCGCGACATGCCTGGCCTTGGGAGGGGGTGCAATATACGCCATCGAAAGTAGGGTGGGGAAGAAGGAGTCGCAGGTGCTGCGTAGGCTGAACCAACGCCTGGGTGTCTACACTGCCGCCGTCGTGTTGTGGCCAGCACTCCTTCTGAGCCTAATGGGAGTGGAAGCGTTCACGAGCCCCATCACGGCCACAGTGGTTGTCGTCGTACTGACCTATCTGTCCTTCGAAGTGGTTGCACTTAGCTCATACACCGGCGCCCTGAGTGGTTATGAAGGCACTGAGGTGGTCTACGAGCGTGGAGTGCAGGTCTCCGCGGTGGCTTTCGCTGTCTCGACACTCCTCCTCTCGCAAAAGGACGATGACCTCGCCGCCTTAGTCACGGGGCCAGTGCTGCTGGCGCTTCTGTTCTGCACCGCGGCAGCCGTGCCAAGCGTCGCCGCACGGCGGCGCGTTGGCGCTTCTGGCCACTGGAATGCGCTCCAGAAGATCGCAGTGTCTTTCGCCGCCGGCCTTTTGTGCGTATCAGTAGGAAGATGCCTGGATGAGCTCCGGAATACCAACAGACTCGCCGTGCCTCTGTCTCGGCCGGGTGCTCCCGTCTAGTGGCTCTCACGCGCGCCGTCTCGGGCAGAGCTCCTGTGCTTTTGTGCACGAGCAAGTCCATCTGAACACGCAGTCCACGCAGGCGTCTATGGTCCAAAACCTGACCTACAATGCAAAGGTATGCGTATCCTAGTGCTTTGTGCTGATGAGAAGACGAAGAACGACGGGTGGGTGCGACAGTTTCTCCTCGACACTGGGCTCCTTACCGTCAGACAAACCCCGGTCATCCACTTCGTCGGTGACAAGCTGACGACGATCCGCGGCAAAGCTTGTGGCTCTCCGTGGCCCAACATGCTCACAGCCTGCCCGTGGCTTAAAGACGAAAAATACGACCTTGTGGTTTTGAGGAAGTGTCCAGCCTCCCGAAAGAACTCCATACTGTCGGCGGAGCTTTTTGGCACTCTGCTTGGGCTACTGAGCGCGAGGGGCGCCATGCTGTTCGTCCCCGTGTCTGCAGAAGGGAGTTTGACAGTTGGGGATGAAACCCTGGGAGGGACAGCGCTCGAAGCGTGGGAAACCTATTTTCAGGTGAGTTTGGGGGTAGCGACAGCGGCCTCGAATGTCACCGCTCTCAAGACTGAAGGCCTGGTCATCCGGTTGGGGTCCGAAGGCGGGGACGCATCAAGCGCAGCGTTACCCGTGCCTGCCGGCAGCGGGGCTGGCGAGGGACATGCCCCAGCAGGCGACGGCGGAGAGGTTGTCGGTGACGATGCAGCACAAGAAGGACACGAAGAAGCTGGACATGCTGGGAGTGAAGTGTTTCATGGGGTGAACATTGACGCCGGCCACGAAGCCGGCCATGAAGCCGGCCACGGGCACGCAGTCGGCCACGGTCACGAAGCCAGCCACGGCCACGAAGCCGACCATGAAGCCGGCCACGGTCACGAAGCCGGCCACGTAGTCGGCCACGGTCACGAAGCTGACCACGGTCACGTAGTCGGCCACGGTCACGAAGCTGACCACGGTCACGTAGTCGGCCACGGTCACGAAGCTGACCACGGTCACGAAGCCGGCCACGGCCACGAAACTGGCCACGAAGCCGGCCACGGGCTCGAAGCCAGTCAAGAAGCGCCACCCTCTGCCGAACGTCACGATGGCGGTCCTGGCGGTCCTGGCGGTCCTGGCGGTCCTGGCGGTCCTGGCGGCCCTGGCGGTCCTGGCGATGGTACACCCGGTAGAGGCGGCGGCGGAGGCGGCGGCGGAGGCGGCAGCGGCGGCGGAGGCGGCGGCGGAGGTGGCGGCGGCGGAGGCGGCGGCGAAGACTTTGACGCTGAGGCCCTCCGTCTCCAGGAGCCCGATTTCGCGGCAGCTGTTGCGTTCTCTCTTCTGCCTTGTCTCCTCATCCGATGCTGGGCAGATGAACAGGAAGATGATGCAGCGAACGAGGCTTATGTCCTACGGCTTCTGGAAGGCGCAGCTCTCCGCAACGACCAATTCAGAGCTGAGATGCCATCGGCCGCTGATCTCGCCAGAAACGTGGTCTGGCGTTACCGTCAGGTAGAGAGCACGAGTAGATTTCTCAACGCGCTATGGCACAAGCTCCACGACTTTCTCTCTCCTTTCCTGGCGGAAGGGGAGGCAAGGGATCTTGACGACTGGGTCTTTGCCGATGAAGGGGTCTCTGAAGTCGTGACGGAGCATGGCGCAAACCCGGTGAGTTTGGAAGCCCGTGCACTTCGCACTCGACAAGAGTGCAGGCGTCTGGTGGAAGAGGTTCGGGCACGAGGGAGGCGAGTACACGCGGATGCCCCGCCAGGGGGGCGGCCGCCCGACCGACTGGCGCGGGAGATTGCGGGGCAGATGTTCAGGGGCGCGCTCATGACAGGGCAGGCGTCTCCCGCCCTGCTCAGGAACCAGGAACTGCACCTCGTCATGATCGCCAGGCCCCTTCTGCCGGGGGCGGATGCAGGGGCGAAACTGAAACACCGGGAGCGTCTTCGCCGTTCCTTCTGGGAAGGAGGCTACACCTCCTCGTGGGTTTTCCCTGCCAATGACCTGGTAGGACTTCTCTATCATGGTCTGAAGCCCTGGCTCCGCAGCTTGCGCAATGTCATGCCACCGGAGCAGGAGGCTGGGCTGATTCCGCGGCCCTCGTGGCCTCCGCCCAAGACAGAGTGGTTCACTGGCCTGAGCCAAGGCCTGGACGCAGCGCGACAGATGGCTCTTGGTCCTGACGCTCCTCTCTTTTTCTTAGGTACTGGCCTCGACATATTGCAGACCCAGACATGCTTTGAAGCCTCAACAACCAGGGTCAGGGGCTGGGCCTACTACTTTTCCGAATTCTTTGGTGCGGAGGAGTGGGGCTCTGTGCAGAAGGTCGCATGGAGGCTTGAGGCCGCTTCTGCCGTCTTCATGCATGCAGAGGCCAGCGTGCAGGGGGAGCTGGCGTCGCGTTTGTTGGGGCGTGGAGACTCCGTCCAGGAGCTGGAACGAACAGTCCTCGCCCCGCAGCTTGGCGATGTTGACGCTCTCCAAAAGAAGTTCTTGTCCGCACTGGACCAAATTGGCTTTGGAATGTGGCACAGCGACGAGGGCACCCAGGCTGGCCTCGCCGCGGAGAAACCCATTGAGCCCGACCTGGTGGCGTCGGACGCAAGTACTGTGGGTCTCGGGGACGCCCCCCTCGACGCGCTGTCCATGTCAGCCACCGCCTTCGCAAATGCCCACGTCCGACCGCTCGCTGCAAACAAGGTCCACGAGGCGGTTACCGCTTGGCCGGTCTACGGTCTGTCCGCCCAAGACAAAGCCGCTCAGAGTGCAGTCGTTTCCTACTTCTCCCCTGCCGATGACCCGGAGAAGATCTACATAGAGTACTTTCAGGCACGCGAGGAAGGGCCGTGGGAGCAAACCCTGAGACGCACCTTCCCAGAGTTCTACCGCCATGTTTTCCCACGTTTGTGCAGCGACGCCCTGACATGGATGTTGCTCGTGCGGAAACAGCAAGGCAGGGCAGCCGCTGAAGATGCCGCTGCGTCTCAGGACCGCCAACTTTTGGCGCTGCTGGAAGGCGCAAATCCCGCTCGAGCTGCGTGGTCGGTGCCCCCGCGTGGGCACGTGGAGCACCCTCGTGGCCTGGTCGCCCTGTCCCGCAGGCTTCCTGAAGAAGAGGCGCAGGAAGTACGCAGAAGGAGGTCAGGAAGCGGCGGAACTGAGCCCTACATCAGTGAGGAAGAACAGCCCTCAGGGGAGGACGCGGGTGACGATGAGACTGGATGGGGAGGAGGCGAAGAGTGGATTGCGACCTGGCACGTTCCAGACCGTCACACGAGATGGGCGCGTCGCGAGGATCCTCGTATCCTAGACCCATTCCCCGCGAGGCCGCTGGTGGAAAGCATTCGACGCAGCCTTCCTGAGTTTCATCGACGTGAGGAGCACGTGGTACTCCGCGCCCCCAATGGCACGCGCATTCCAGCAGGCGGGGGGCTCCCGCATGGCGAGTCGTCCACGACACTTCTGCCCGGGGTCTCACGGCCGCCGGTGCCTCCGACACATCTTCGCTTCACCTCCCGCGCCGAAGTGGCCTCATCCATCCGCGCATTGGAGACCTTGGCCACGGTGCTTCTCACTGGTGGTGTCCTGAGTGCGGAGCTTACGGCGAACACCTGGTCCTGGTGCGTGGCGGCGGAGAGGGTGCTAGCACGTCACCGTGGCTTCGGCCGAGGCAAGAGCATGCGCCGCTTCGCCCAACATTTTGGGCGTGCTTTCCGGCAAGCTTTGTGGGTTCTCGCGCGGGCGGAGTGCGACGCGGGAGCGGACGCCCTCAGAGCCTTCGCCGCGACGGCCACGAGCGGCCCTACCTACAGGCCCGAGGTGCATGACTCCTCTCGCGTTTTGGCCAGTCTTCTGCTGCTCTACACGGTCCGGCGAAATTCTGCCAGGGGCTAAACTCGGCCAAGCGCGTGCGCATAGGCTTCACCAGAAGGAAAAGCGCTGCGAGCATGGCGAGTCCGAGAAGAAACCCCAAGCGGAAATCTCCTCCTCGACCCCGCTTTGTTTTTGCGGGGTTCCTTCCCCTCTGCCGCCAGGACGGGGAATGGTGGATGCTGCTTGGCCAGGAGAAGGATGAGGACCGACTCGGGTGGGGAGCCTTTGGCGGAGGGCCTGACCCTGGAGAGACAGACGCGCCTCAGACGGCTGTGCGGGAGGCCACCGAGGAAAGTCACGGTCTCCTTTCGCGCAAGGCGCTAGAGAGGAGCCTCAAAGGTGGCCCGCTGCTCCGCACGCCCAAGGCAGTCGTTTACGGTGTCGTTGTCCCCTCGGACATGGACGTTCGCATGAATGCGACGTTCGCTACACAGAGGGGACAGGAACCTACGGGAGGCTGCTATGAGAAACTCCACGCGGCCTGGATGCCGCTGAAGGCGCTTTACAGTGTCAAGAAACACCGGGCCGTCCGGGCGATCGAAGGAAGGCGGCTCCGTGCCCCAATGCCCATTTCCACCGCCTCGCCGGCAGTCCAGGAGACCCTGCAGCGCTTAGACCATGCGTACGACGAGACAGACTGGACCGAGGAGACACTCCAGCGTGGCGTCTCCCGGATGCACGAAGCGTGTCGGATGAAGCGTGCCCCTGCAGGACGCGGACGAATCTCACGCGCCGCTCATCGTTCCAAGGCGCGGCAACGTCGACAAAACGTCTGATCGCGAAGGCGACAGACAACATCACCGTCTCCTAGCTGCTGTCTGCAGCGCGAGCAGCAGAGCAAAGTAGGCATGGCTGGCGCGGTGGACGGGGAGGAGGGGCGCGGACTCTCCGCGTGCTTCTTCCCCTGCACGGCGCGTCCCGACCACCCCAGGACCATTTTTGCTATATCACACTGGGTGTGGAGAGCTATGGCGCACTCTGACCCTTTTCCGTCGACGGTGACCCGGTGTTGGTGGCCGCCGCGATCCACAGCGTAACAGCCAGCAGACTCGTTCCAAAGGCGGGGACGTTCGCCGCCAGTCCCGAGCTTTGGGAAGCAAGCAATGCGGCGAACAGCACAACACATGGCACCGCAGCCGCGCGCAGTGTGGGTGCAGCCGTTGGCCACACGGCCTGTGCGTTCAGCATGGCTGCCGCCACAAGCCAGACGCAGGTTATGACAGTTGCACAGTTCAAGAGCACCATGCCAGATGCATGAAGCGAGCCTGGCTGGAGACCTGGTAAGGCGGCCAGAGCCGCGCACAGGTACAGGAGAAGCAGACCCATCGATAGGGTCCACCTGTCGGACGTGCTGGCGACAAGCCACGCCGCGTTGGCCGCCCAGGCTGCACACAATGCCCAGGGGAGAGGCGGAGAGCATCCCCCCTTCGCCCACACGACGTAACCAGTGGCGAAGAGTGCATAGACGATGCCCCAGATGGAAAAGGCCCAGCGGGCAGGGGCCAGCCCGCCTTGGGCAACGGCCGCGGCGCTCGCACGGTCGGCAGCGCTGCCCACCTTTGGCCCCAGGCCAACGTTCAAGAAGAGCGCAAGGAGGAAGGCGGCGATGCTCACGGAAGCGGGTGGCGGCTGGCCCATTTACAGAGGTCGCGTCCTGCCGAGTCGGGCTCCCTCCCAACGCCCACCTCTGACTTTGGCGTCTGGAGCGGGAGTGCGACGCGGAAGGTCAGACTTGACCGACAACAGGAACGAGACGACGAGCCTCAGAAGAGTGTGGCCGTCATCTAGGGAGCTGCTGAGCTTGTGTGATGCTTATGTCACCTCCTTTCTAGGCTTTCTTGATCCACTTGCCCTTCTTTCCAAAAGGCGTCATATTCTCCTTTTGCTCATCTTGTGCACCTTCTTCTTGCCAGAGGACTTTGTGCGGGACTTCTTGTGCACTTTGTGGGCGGAGCCCGACCTCGAGCGTTTCTTTTTGAGGAGGTGCTTCTCCTCACCAAGAAAGGCCTTGGCGTCGCCCCTGCCGCTGACCTTGTACTTGCCGTGCTTTTTTTCATGCTTCTTCTCGGCACCAAAGCTCTCAGCGAGATGCCCCATCTCTTTTTTGGTAATCTTCTCGCCGGACCGCAAGCGCTTGATCGCTTTGGCCCTGATTGCCTTGCCTCGCGGAGTTAACTTGAGGGAATGCTTGACCATCTTCGAGACTCGTTTGCTTTAATGCAGATTTCTTCGGCGTCTCTTGTAGGCAAATTGCCTATTCTTGCGAAGTCGCGTAGCAGCCCCTGCGCGCAATCTAGGGCAGTTTGGGTCCGTCAATGTTGATGGGTTGACGGGCCACGAACGAGCGATGGGCTTCAAAAATAGGCAAATTGCCTAGAGCTGGACCAAGGCTAGACGAATGCGAATGGGCTCTGGGACCGCCGTGCCCGCTCGACGGCGAATGACGCTCAGTTCTGGAAGACAGCAGGAGTAAAAGGCGCGAAACCTTTGAGAATGAAGGCCGCGGCGACAAAGCCTCGACGAAAAAGCCCTAAAGAAAGCCACCGAGGTGCTTCTGAAGGAGGATATAGCTTGCAGACCATTAATGTTGAGACCCACTTGGAGCGGTTGGAGAAGGCATGGCAAGGACATGACGGCCACGCCTTCCAGGAAAGCATGGCCGCTCTACGAGCCGTGTATGCACCGAGGAACACGACGGCGCCTTCCAAAAGAGACAAGAAGGAAAGGGTCGACGGTGCAGCTGTAACGTCGCCTCGCGCGACCAAGGCCACTCTTGGCGCCGCGCGTAGAACAAAAGCTGCCTCGCCAAAGCGCGCATCGCGCCAGAAGTCACCGCCAAAAACAGCCAAGGCGGGAAAAGCAGACGCGAAAGGAACTAAAGGAGGTGCCAGTCCCGCAGCCTAAGCCTCAACCTCCCCGCGCGAGTCTCAGAGCAGCGCGTTATGCTGGCCCATCTCTCGGCAAGATCCCGTAGGAAAGCCTAATGTGGGCCGCTCTCTTTGGGGTCTTCCGCCAGGATGGAGCGCGTCCATCCAGATCCGCCGACTCAGACTTCACGTTTGTGCCCCTGGACGCCGCCCAGGGGGGCGGACCAGCCTGCGGGTCACAAGCCTTTCTGGAGATTCCAGCGCGCGAACCCAAAATGGGCAATGCGTCCAGCACTGTCGCGCCTTCCGGCACCCTTTCTCCGGTTCCTTTGCCGTGCGGACGCGAGGAGGCGGGTGTCCCTGTTCCTCGCGAGAATGGTCGGGGAACTGGCCTGGATGAGGACGCCAAGCCCGAGGACAGTGCCCAGACTGACGCGGAATCGTGCGATGCGACAACCGTGAGCAGTCGGAGCGTCTCCGAGCTCCACAGCGAGGACGGCGACGCGACGCCGCGCCAGGATGTCATGTCCACGGTGCCCCCTCCCTCGCCTTCCTCCGCACGTTGCTCAAAGACGGACCCAGTTCCTCCGCCAGGGCTGTCCATAGAGCCTCGTGAGGGATGGGGGGGCCCCTACCCGATGCGCGAGCCATTCGCGCACTGGCAGAATACAGTTCAAACGTGGCCCCCCTATCCAACGGGCGAGTCACTGGCGCATTGGCAGCCTGCAGCTCAGACGTGGCCCTCCCCGCTCGATCAGACTTATGCGGCAGAATTTGCCGAGACGTTGTACTCGCCAGAGCGCTGTGCGAGCTACTATGGAGGGACTTACGACCCCCTTGCCCACAGCTACGGTCGGGCGCCGCCCTGGCTAGCTCCCGCGCCGTACGGAGGGTCCTGGGGACCTGATGAGTACCAGATCAACGACTCTGCGGGACGCTACGCGGGACTTTACTGGCACCACCTGCCTGGCATGGAATGGAATTACGAGTGGGAAGATGAAGACTTTGGCCCGTGCGTAAGCTGTCCCTATCCAGGCGTGCCCCCGGTGTACGCCCCACCTCGAGTGTGGCTCTGAACAACGCTGCGCTTAGGGCTGGCTCCTCGCGTCGGCTGAGTCGAGCCGCTCCAAACCGTAAAGGGTGTCGGGCCTAATGCCTGGCGGGGCTCTTGCGTGCGTCTCCTTATGCGCGAGCGTCCTGGTCGCCGTTCTCCTTCTGCTTGCTTTCTCCGTGCCCACGGCCGCGCTGCTTGCAGAACCTAAGCGGCGTCCGCTAGATGTCACCTTGTGTCTCCTGCACTATGAGAACATCGAGCTCCTCGAGACAAACCTCGCAAACTACGCGCGCCTGCCACCACGGCTGCGAGAGCGTCTCCAGGTGCTTGTCGTCGATGACGGTTCCAGCTGCGTCGGGGGCGTGACTCGCGCGCTGGGGCGGGCGCGCGAGCACCTGCGGATCTCGGCCTGGCGCATAGGAGTCGACATACCATGGAATATGCCTGAGGCGAATAACCTCGCCGTAAGAGAGACGAAAACCGAATGGGCGCTCCGCTGCGACCTCGACGTCGTCTTTGAGCAAAGGGCGCTCGAGGATATTTTGTTCCGCTTCGCCCCAGAAGCGGGCTGCCTGTACGACTTCCAGTGCGTCGTGAGGCACAAGGATGCACGAGAAGAGCGTACCGACCCGCATCCAAACGTCTGGTTGTTCCGAAGAACAGACTACTTTACAGTAGGAGGATACGACGAGTACTTTTCGGGACACTACGGCTACGAAGACATTGAGTTCCACAAGCGCGCGCGGAAGAAGCTCCGTCGCGTGCGCGCGCCCGTGGCTTGCACGCTCCTTGGCGACCGACGGACACCCCGCCTGGACAGGCGGACGACAATCAACGCCGCCAAACTGAGAGAGGTCGCAGACAGACGAAGACCCATTGAGCAGTTCACGCACCATGACAGTTACACGCGACTGTTTTGAGCACGGACACGCAGGCTGAGCCTCGCGCAAAGCGCAGAGCCGATCACACGCCATAAAACGGCGCCGAGCTGACCAAGCCAACAACTTGGCACCTTCCTCTCAGCCCCACTTCGAGGCTCAATGAGGCGCGTACGCTCGCGCTAGCCCGAGTTTCACACGAGCGGGACGCGCAGAGCACGTTCGTGGTGGCGCGTCTGCCTCGCTCGGAAGGATCACTGGTACGCGCCGTCATGGAAGGAGATGTTATAGGTGAAGCGGAGGCAATTGTACAAGCTGCCATCGGCGCTAAAATACAGCGTTCCTTCGGAAGCTTTGCCGGCTGGTTTCATCCCGGTGTAAGCGAGGATCTGGGCGTCGGTGGCGCACTCCCAGCTGCTGGGCGTCGGGTCCTGAGTTGTCTGGGGTTCCGCAGCTTGCGCGCCAAGCGCAGCCTCCCACGGAATATCCTTGATAAGAGCTGTGAGCCCTTTGATGGTGTCGTCTGTCTTCTGGCGGGTGGCGGGCATCCAATACAAGCGAACAGCGAGCCTTCCGTCGGGTAGCGCGCCAGCCCACTGAACCGTTGGCCCCGCGAACGGACAGTTTTTCCCAGGTTCGGCTGCGGAGTAGGCATTAACTGCCACCGTGACGTTCATGCGGAGTTGCTGGTCACTGCCTTCCTTACTTTCGCCCGCGTGGATGTTGCTGTAAGCACCGCGCAAGACAAAGGTTCCTTGCACGTAGTCAGGGTCTCCGTTGATAGCCAAAATCTTCAACTCGACAAAGCCATTCAGATCAGAGCCCATGGCTCTGATGCTTTGCGTTTCGGGCGAAAACGTCTGCTCCTCGCCTCCCAGCTTGGCCGTCCAGCCCTCCTCTATGTATGGGGCTCCTGAGGTATGCATATAGTACAAGCCTGGCGGGTTTTCGTTACTTACGAGAGGAGCCCCTTGCAGCGTGATAGCTCCCTGCGCCCAAGCTTGCCCTTGCACGTTGAGAGTTTGCAAGGCGGCTTTAGTCGCGCCCAAAACGTCGACGGCCGCCTGTGACGCCGCAAGCGTATCAGCGGCCAAATCCGTGATGTGAGCCCGGCCAGGCACCTCGAGGGTCTGCGCGTCGGCGCGCTCCGTCACGGAGAGCGCCCCGCAGGTCGCTTGGCTGGCCGCCAGCGTTTCGACGTTTTCAGTTATCACAGCTGCGTATATCGCATTCAGGTTTTCGACACCGAGCCCCGCAGAGGTGCACGCTCCAAAGGTCGCCTCTTGCGCGATCACCGAAGACGCGTCGACTGTGCCACTGGCGTCAAGACGGTGAGTGCGGGTCAGAAGCGTGCAGGAGACGTCTGCGTGAGCTGATTGTGCGTGGACTCGTTTGAAGTCGCCACGCACGGCCTCAACTGTCCGGGGGCACAGCTCTCGTGCTCTGAGCGCATGGCGGCTTCTTTTTACGCGGACCTCGTGCATGTTTTTAGTCTTGCGAAAACGATTCTGCATATGGTAATTGCGCGCTGTCCTCTCCGCCAACGAGGCCAGCAGGACGAACCAGCGAATCTCTCGTTCCAAGCAAAGTTCGTGTGACTTTCCAGAGCCCCTAGAAATGGACAGCGCTGTGGATCGAAGGCGGTTGCCGGTTCCTTACAAGCGCACGGCCCCAGAAGCAGATCCTACCGTACGGGGCCCACCCCAGCCCTCTCCGCCTTCCAACATCGCCACGCCAGCACCCGCTGGCGCGCCTAGCGTGCTCGTGTGTCTTGTGGACGATCTTGGCTTCGCAGGCACGAGCGCGTACGGGGGTCCAGTCAGAACCCCCGCCTTCGACGCCCTGGCTCGCGACGGAGTTCTTTGCACGAACTTCAACATGACCCCTCTGTGCTCGCCTTCGCGGACGTGTCTTCAAGCTGGACGCAATCACAACATGTGCAACGTGGGAGCGATCCTTGAAACCTCCACGGCTTACCCTGGAAACACGGGAGTTTTGCCGAACGACTGCGCACTCTTGCCTGAGGTGCTCCGGTTGAATGGCTACGCGACCTGTGCCGTAGGTAAGTGGCACTTGACCAACCTCTCGGAAATCAACGAGGCAGGGCCAAAAACCAGATGGCCGAACATGGTGGGGTACGACCGCTTCTACGGCTTCATGGGGGGCGCGTCATCCGCGTTCGCCTCGGTCCTGTGGGACAACATGACGCAGACCTCTGTGGGGGGCAGCCCCGACTTCGACCTGGGCTCGCACTTCGCGGACAAAGCTTGCGAGTGGCTCACCGAAGTCCATGCCCTCCAGCCAGACAAGCCCACGTTCCTCTACTTTGCCACTGGAGGCGTCCACACGCCGCACGACCTCCCACCGGAGTGGGTGGCCCGGGCCAACGAGAAAGTCTCCTACTTCCGGCAAGGCTGGGACGTGATACGGCGCGAGGTCATCAGCACCCAGCAGCGTCTCGGCATTGTGCCTCCCGACTTGGTGGAACCCAGTCTGCCCGCGGAATACAAGCGTTGGGAAGACTGCCCGCCACAAGACCAAGAGCTCTTCGCCAGGCAAGCAGCTACCTTCGCGACCTACATAGAAAAAACAGACTACGATATCTCCCGCGTGCTGGCAAAACAGCTGGAAATCAACCCGCACAACACGCTCGTTCTCCTTCTCTATGGCGACAATGGCTCATCTGCGTATGGCCTCGAGAATGGCTACGCGAACTGGCTGCAGATGATACAAAACATCGTGGTCTCGCCTCGCGATTTGCTCCCGTACATGGAAGCATGGGGCGACTCCGAAACCTACACCCACTTCGCAAATTCTTGGTGCCAGGTCTTCGACGCCCCTTTCACCTTGAGCAAGGGCGTCACAAGCCACGGCGGCACGCGCGTCGGCGCCGTCTTCTGGTGCCCTCGCCTTTTCGCGACAGCGCGTCAGGAGAAGGGATACATGCACGTCATAGACGTGGCCCCAACGATCCTGGAGGCTTGCGCTCTGCCGCAGCCCACGCACGTAAACGGCGTTCCGCAGGTGCCCATGCAGGGCGTGAGCCAGCTCTCCCGTTTGACGAGCCCTTCGACGCTTCCTCCTGCGCCCAGACGCCAATTTTTCGCCATGCTGGGCAACACGGCGATGTACTATAACGGCTTCTTCGCGCGGCGGCTGCTGCTTATGCCTTGGGAGCACCAAGCTTCGGCGAAGGTTGACCTGCATACCACTGAAGGATGGGAGCTCTACGAGCCCGCCGACTTCGCTTTGGCAAACGACGTCGCCGCCCAAAAGCCCGCGGTCCTGGCTGTGATAGTGGACGCTTTCCTAGAAGATGCGGCCAGCAACTACGCCTTCCCTCTCATGCTCAGCAACATGCAGGTCTTGCAAGACCCGCGCGCCGCTGGCCGCCACACTCTGTTTGGCGACCGCCGGGAGGTGACTCTCTACAGGTACTTTCAGGGCTTGAACAACGAAAGTTTCATTGACATGAAGAACGGCAGCTGGAAGCTCGAAACAAAGATCTCCTGTCTCTCGCGAAGCTGTTCGGGCGCCATCTTCGCCAACGGTGGTCGACTCAATGGCTTCGCTTTGTACATGCTCAGAGGTGTGCCCGTCTTCTTCTACAGCATGGCGGGGAGTCTCACCAAACTGGAGGGGACGCCGCTGCGTAAGAGGCAAACAAGACTTTTGCGCATCCTCTTCGCATACGAGGAAGGCGCCAAAGGCAGCAAAGGCGGGCCTGCGACCATCACTCTCTGCGAGGACGGGCTCTGCGTTTCGAGCGCGCGCCTCGAGCGCACCATCCCGAACAGGGTTAATGTCAACGACGTCGCAAGCGTCGGGAGAGACATGGGCAGCGTCATGGTGACTGGCCATGGCGACGGACCCACCAACATTTTCCAGGGGCAGATCGCCTACGTCACCATCACGCTCCTCAGCCCCGCGCAAGTAGCGCGAGAGACTCAAAGCCTCAGTCGTTCCCTCACGCTCCCTTCGGCGAGCGCTTTCCGACGCAAACTCCTATCTCCTTCCGCGAAGCTCACTTTTCTGCTTTTTGCCGCGGTTTCCGTCTTCACGCTATCCTGGGCAGCTTTGAGAGCCGTTGCGAAAGCCAGCTCTCGAAAATGGTACAAGAGACTTGAAGCGGGTCCCTCAAAGCCTCTCTGGCAGGCCCACTGCGGCTCGAACTCTCAGCTTCTTTCGTGAGCCTGAAGTTTTTGGCGCAAGTCGCCGAGATGCAGCAGCTGGCAGAGCATCTTCGCCAGGAGTTCTCGAAGGCGCGCGAGAATTCTGACAGGCTGCCGTTGGTCACGCTCGCGCGGCGCACACCTTCAACCGCCGCGGCCTCGTCTTCGAGCACTGTTGTGCCTCAAGACATCCTCACCTCTCTATCCATAGACCTCGTCGGCGCGTGCTTCTTTGACTTTCCGCTGCTTTCGCGTTCGCTAGTCAGGGCGGACGCGTCTTCAGGGATGCGTCAGCGGCCGATCTGCACACAGAAAATACGATGCGCGACAACGCCTGCTACGAACAGGGCCACAGTCACGGAGACGAGCGAAGCCTTGAACACCGCGGAGATTAGCCACGCCGCTAACAGAGTCATGACGTAGTCCGCCGCGGCGGTGTCCGTACCGGGAACGCGAACCTTGTGGACCCCTTCGCCGGGTACACCAAGAGCGTCCTGGAAACGGCAAAGTGAATCGGCCATGTTTCCAAGAGAGGCAATAAATGATGTGGACTGACGGTCCTCTCGCATAGCGCGACGCGTGTCTGTGCGCACGCAGACCCTCGCGCAGACCTCTGGTGGCCACTGCTTCGCTGTCTACCACCCTTGCGGGCAACGCACTACCGTCGGCTCCGCTTCCTCCCGCTGCAAGGTCCCACCGCCAGAAGAGACGACATCAACCAGCTCATCGCAGGTCAATGCGCTGTAGCCTGCTGTCACGAGATTCTGAAGCCTCGCTAGACCGTGGTCCCCTGCTGTCGCGCAGGACTGGCTCCCCCAAGGGGTCACAGGCAGCGGCGGGTGGGTGCCCGCGAATGGAATGCACTCATGCGTAGCAGAACTGGGCCCGACGAAGCCCGGTGCAGTTGAGCGCTCAGTTACGCAGAACGCGGGTGGGCAGAGAAGGAGGTCTTCGTATCCAGGACCCAGGACCATGTCTTTAGGTACCAGCAGGTACGGTGGGCTCTATTCGAGAAATCGCCGCGTGGCCCTAGTCTCGGACGATTGTTGTGCTTGGAAGCTCCTTGCGACCCTAGGAAGCCTTCCCCCTCGTACGCTCTTCCTTTGGGAGCTTCTCTCCGCAAGGCTATCAGAGGGGTTGAGTTACCGTACGTCTTCGTCTTCACTCGCATCCTCCTCTTCCTTGCTGACCGTAAGCTTTGGTTTGCTACACCCTGGGCGCCCCGCCGGCGCTTCATCCTCGAATTGCAATCCCACCGGGAGGGCTTCCGTCCGCTTGTGCGCCTCTTCTAGCCTGTAAAAGACAGGGTTTCCGATGTGGAAAGAACCATTGTCCAACTTGGCCTTGTACCAGAAGATGCAGTCGGTGGGACCGTTCGTTTGCAGCGTGTTGTCAAGCATGAGGGTCTCGTAGTTCTGTGTGCAACGGTCCAGAACTGCCGAAAAGTCGTCGAAGGTTCCGAAGACGCCAAAGAACATCTTATAGAGCTTCAAGCGGTTCTGGATCGTATTCTCTTTCATCGTGAACACGTAATCCACCTGGGACCTCATGTCAGGAGGCATGTCCACCAAATACTGTAACAAGAGAACGACGGTGATGCGCGCGTGCCGTCCGTTGTAGAACAGGTAGCGGAAAGACTGCGTGCGACATATCGATTTGTCGTACATCACATCGTCTAGGATCAACAGGAATGATCGCTCCTTGCCATTCGCCGCGACCTCAGAGGCCAGCTTCACCAGCGCGTCCACCTTGGACTGCATGTAGCGGTCGTAGACGCAGCAGGTCGGCATGTGCTCCTTGAGGAGCTGACTGCTCTCCAGAGTCGGGCACATGGCCAGGGCGAAGTCATAGCGATCCTTGAGGTTCGCCAGCATGTCGCGTAAAAGGACGCTCTTCCCCGAGCCCCTACGACCCAGGAGCAGCGAGATGCGGTGAGGTTTGAGGGTCTGCATGTCTAGCTTCCTCACCTTCACGTGCATGCTGAATTTATGATAGACCGAAATCGTAGGATGGCGCTGGCCCAACGTTTGCGCAGTACCTCGATCACTGTTTGCATAGAGGAACTCGTTGCCCGGCCCCCTCTGGTCGAAGCGTAGCTGTTGTCCCGTCGTCGACGTTTAGGTTTCCGCAGGCAGACGTGCGTATCGCAGTGCGGAACAGCAGGCGTCGAGTAAAGTGCTTGTAAGCGGAGCCGTAGCGCTAGACGAGCTAGCTGGGCAAAGTTGCAGTGGGCTGAAGCTTTTTGCTCTCTCAGCTTGGCTCATTGCGCCACCAACATCTCGGCCATGACACGCCGCGATGGGAAACAGAGCACTGGCGTGGCGCGTCAGAACTTGCGTGACTCCGGCTTCAACCCTGCGGCGTTTCAAAGTAATGGGCAGCTCAGTGTGTGCGTGCTGGCGAAAATATCGCGACTGTCGGTGAAGCCGGTGAATCGCACCGGAGATAATGTGAAGATCTTCTTCCTGGTGGTGACGGAGGCGGAACAGCAAGAGCAACTCCACGCCTTGTCTCGCTTCCTACGGACGGACGGTGGCGCAGATGCCGCGGTGACGTACGCGAGGGAGAGGCAGACCCGCAGCAACGTGAAGTGGGAGAGTCCCGTGCCTTGCACGGTGGTCGAACGCCAGGAATGGACAGAACTTGACGAGAAGAAGAGAAAGCGAAAAGGAACCAAGCCTGGGCAACCCGTTCGCAAGTTCTCTGTTGGAGCTTGGGCTGAGAAAGGCAGGTGGGAGCTTCCATTGAAAGAGAGCAAGGAGGCGCGTGAGGACATCGCCTCTGTAACTGGTGTTTGCTCCGAAGAAGCGCTGGAGCTCGCGAAAACAGCAGGCGAGCATGAGGGCGTGAAGCTGTCCGTCGAAGCTGGCAGCGTGCGCCGCATCCTGTCTTCGGGGCGTGAAACCATCCTGGCTGTCCCCAAGGAACTGGGGAACCTTGGTTGGGCCAAAATTGTACGAGCTGCCACGGAAGGAGGCGTCTATGCGTACTCTCGATGGGAACTCAACGGAGCCTTCCTGGTGGCTCATCGAAGAGACCGACAGCTCCTCGCCACCTACGCAAACTACGTGGAGGCGGCAGACGCGGAGAAGATCGACGCGCAGCTCCCCTCTCAAGCTCTGCGCGGCGCACCATCAGGAAGGACCGTCTTTCGTGACTTCTACTGGGAGATTGAGCGGAGCAAGCGGCAGAGGCCGACACAGAGAGGTACGGGAACAACAGGCCAACGTCTTTACTTCTGCTTAGAAGGGGTCATGGTCAAGAGACCCTGCACTGACGCAGAAGCGCTTGAGGCTCAGGTCCGTGTACGCCATATCGGACGCGGCGACACCGGCGAGCAGGCCGAGGGCCATGGTGACTCCTGTCGAGATGTGGCCCCCCGAAAGGAAGATTGCCGAGGACGAGGAGGCTGGCCGCGAGGGCGCACAAGATCCAGTGGTGGATGTGGAGGCAGACTCCCTGGCCTAGGTCTACGAGCACGTAGGCGCCCAGGCCGGCTTTGTCTCGTGCGTGCCCTTGCTTTGGCTACGCCACCAGCATGGCGCCTAGAGCTTTCCGGAGCGTCCGACATGGACTGGTCCGCAGGTTTGTCAAGACCCTGGAACAGACAGCACGGAGCACGTCCTTCCGACGCGGCGTTGACCGCGACCGCGCGACCTAGACTCCGCAGCTCAGATTTCGCACTGACGCACCGCCTACGGATGGGATGTCTCCTCCTCCAGTGAGGTCGACTTGCCTCGAGCCCGTGACTTTTTAGGCGACCGCGAGCGGACGCGCTGCGCCGCAGATGCTGGCTGCAATGGAAAGGGAGAACAGATGAGGCCAATACTCTGCGGGCTCGTGATAGTGTTCATCGCCATAATCACACTGGCAGGGGTTATTCGAGCACTTTCCCGGGACAGGAATGTGAAGGCGAAGTTTAACAAGGTGCGGGAGGGTCTCTGCACGACGGCCTGTGGAACCATGACCGTTCCGGCGCAGATCCCCGACGACCACGCGACGCTCCTCTACGAAGGGCTTCGGGCCTGGGCAGACTTCGCAGAGAGGCACGGCCTGGAGTACTACGCGGGTGCAGGTTCGCTCGTCGGTGCAGTGCGCTGCCGACCAGGAGGCGTGCTCCCCTGGGATGACGATGTGGACATCTACATGAGAGCGCCTGAGTACGACCGCTTCGTCGAGGCGGCCGCAAAGGACGCCGCGTTCCCTTTCGTTTTTGGGCCCCATGTAGAGTTCGGCAAGCAGATGAAACTCGTGCGCGAGTCGTCCTGCAGGAGCAGCAAAGAGTGCTACATTGATGTCTTCGCCCTCGACGACATGGGCACGCACTGGCAGAGCCGTACGTGGGAGCACGACGAACCCCTGATTTTTCCCCGAAACACTTTCGAAGATTGCCGCGACGCCTACATATGGGACGTAAAGGTGAAAGCGTGTCCAGGACTCCTCGAGGAGTATGAGGATCCGCTGGCCACTGTGAGAATGTGGAACCACCAAGCGCATCAGGTTGCGACCTTCTCGGCCAAGGACGTCGAGAATAGATCCCTGCTCTCGCCGCTCATGAACGAGCATATCGCTAGTCGCATGACCGGGGAGCGAATCCCGGCACCCAACAGCTGCTATGTATAGGTCCCTGCGTTCGCCGTCGCTGAGCGAGCGTACCACTAGCCGCCAGACCAGACCACATCCCCCGAAGTTCGCTCAATCCCGCAAATTCTAGGCTCAAGGCAGTGCGACATGGAGGGTGAATGTTGTGTGTGCTTCGAGTCCGCCCAGCTGGTTGCCGCGCAGCCATGCGGCCACTTCCTCTGCCGCGGCTGCCTCCTAGCCGTCGGCCGACGGTGCGTCCAGTGCCGTGCCTACATTCGCGCCGCCGACGGCGTCCTGCCTGACGAACCTGAGGCAAAGGAGTGTCCAGAGGGCTTCGGCTCGGAGGGTTTGCTCGTTGTTCTGCTGAGACCAAGCTTGAGGTACACTTCTGAGCTTCTCTCCATCCCGCCGCAGGAGGACGTCCACCCGCTCCTGCTGGAGCCTTCACTGTTGGGCCATGCGGTCCGAACGCTCGGCCGCAACCTGTGGGTCACGAAAAGGTACGACAGCCTCTTGCAGAGGGCGCTGTTCGAGGGCATGTACGACGAGCTGCGGCTGCTGGCTGCCGCGAGTAGGACCCAGGGGAAACAGCTGGACCACGACGCGCGCGCCTGGTACGCAGCTGCAGTCAGGTGCCTCCGCGGGGCCTCTCCGGTGGGCGGGTGGGCGGACCTCGAAGCGGCCCTGGAATCCGCTCTCGGCCTAGAGTGGGGACATCACACTTCTGCGCGTGTCGGTCTTGAGCGTGTGAGCAGGCATCTATCGCGGGACCGCTTACGCCGAGGGCTACAGCGACACTTTCAGTCGTGAAAGAAATCCGACGCTTTGCGAACCAGCCCGCTTCGGCAATCACAGCGTAGTTCCGTGGAGGGCTAGGATGTATGAGAGCGAGTTTAAAAGTGCACGGCGAGGAGAAGCACGCAGAGCACCGGAAGCGCCCAGAGCGCGAAGAGCAAATCCGGCACGGCGACCTCTCCGTCACCTCCCGGAGCGTCCGCGCCTCGGAGCGCACCGTAGCGGTTCGCCCACACTCCAGCGGGGATGTCGAGCACCCGCAGCTCCCCCCCACGCTCGAGCAGCGTGTCCAAGAGACGCTTGTCTGCGCCGCAGAGGGGATCCGCGCGCAGGTGCGGCGCCCAGGTAGTGTGAAAAAGCAGGTTCGATGTGTCGATGCGCCAGCCAGATGCAAAGCTCGCGTCTCGCATCGGCCACACCGCCGCGGTCTCGGAGACGAGCGAAGGTTGCAGAACGATGGTGCGCCGGTCCATGCCACTGAGCTCTTCGCCTAGCCGCGCGAAATGCTGGCGCTCCACAAGGAGCGCATCGTCGTCAAGGATCATCACCCACCCTTCTGGCGCGACGGCAAGCATCTGGACCAGATAGGCATCGTACGGGCAATGTTCGGAGTGGCGCCGTCGTTGGCGCCTTGGGTGGACAACCAGAGGACCGTCCTTGACATAATCGCAAGTCGGGACATCCACGCTCAGGACATGAGACACGGTGATCCTAGCTGGGTCCAAGACTTGCGCCTCCATGCTGTCTTTTAGCGCGCGGTACAGCTCCGCTCGCTTTCCCGTCCGAGTCAGTACGCTCAGCTGCACTGGCCGTGCCCCTGAGGCCGACATTGCATTTCCTTGTCTGTGGGATCATGCTCTCGCCCGAGCAGGTGCACACCTGCACGAGCTGTCCAATAACCCCTGCGAAGGCTCGATCCAGGCCAGCTCCCCGTGAAGAGCGCGCACCCGTCATGGCCAACTTCTATGCAACGCTCAGCAATCTCCGCGCAGGTGCAGACATTAGCGAGGACGTCGCGAGAGCCCGTGCGTGGTGCGCAGGCGGGTGCGCGGTGGGAAGCCTCCAGGAGTTTCGCGAGCACCTCGAAACCAAATTTCCCGTCTTCTCGGAGGATTTGACCGAGGGCGCCTTCCCTGAGGCCCTCGCGGCCTTCGTCGCGTCCGTGAGTGGCACCTGGCCAAAGAGCAAGCAGCACGCCATCCACGCGTGCCTGGGAGCGTTCACGCGGGAGCTCGTGCGCAAATCCAAGGACTCCCTCCCGTCCGCGAAGTACAGGGACGCCACTGCTGGAAGCCTGAATCACGAAGCCGTGGGCCTCACGCACGCTGTGAGCGCCGCCCTGGATGAAGGTCTCTCGTACGTCCTCCGTCCCAAGCGCGCGCGGCCGCAGAAAGCGCCCCCCGAGGCACTCGCCGCGGCAGACGTAGCCCTCGTGGTAGACATCTCAGGGTCGATGGGAAGTTTCAAGGAGGCGCTGGTGGCGGGAGCCTCTCGCTTCCTTCGCGACGCGCGAGCGGCTAGAGGGGACGTGACCGTCCAGCTCAGCTGCTTCAACAACCGAATTTTTCCTCTCTACACGGGCGCGGCGCGCGGTGCACTCCCTAGCGAGGCGAGTCTCCAAGGCGCTCTCCAACCCGCTCGCCAGACTGCTCTCCTTGATGCGCTCGGGCGCGCTTTGGATGAGCAGGGCCAGCGGCTCGCAGCCACTGCGAAGAGCCAAAGACCCCAGGCGACCTTCACCGTGATGACTGACGGGGTGGAGAACGCGAGCCACCTCTTCTCCCATGAGGACATTAAGCGCGCACTGTGGAAACATGGCGAGCTCCACGGCGCGACGTGCGTGTACCCCAGCAGAGCCTCGCATGACGGCCGCGCCATGTGCGGCAGCGGAGTCCCACCCCCGCCAGAGGACGAGTAGGCAGGCTCGCATGCGTAGACAGGCAGTGGGCTCGTGGCAGAGCTTTATGCTGCGTCCAGCCTCGCTCGGATTTGCGCGTTTTCCGCGGACAACTCATTGATGCACTGGATGAGCACTGGGATGATGCGCTGGTAATCGACACCCAAGTAGCCGCTGGGCTGGACGCTGACGGCCTCAGGAACCACTGCCTGGACTTCCTGGGCGATGACGCCTACGTCTGCTTTGTCATCCGCTGCCCAGGAGAAGTGTACGCCGCGGAGTGACGCAACTTTGGAACAGGCGTCCGCGATCGGCACAATGTCTTTTTTCAGTCGCTCGTCGGAGGCTGAGATGAAGGATGCAGCAGTGACCGAGCCGGTGGTGCTCAGGTTCTCGTCCGCGAAGTCAATTGCGCCGGAGGCGTCGGTGATCGACCCTGGCGCGAGAGTCAACTTGGCGCCGCCCACCGTGTTAGTGGCGAAGGAGGCAGCTTCAGCCAAGCCCGTTCCATCCAACGAGATGCTACCAGTCGAGTCTTGAAGGCAGCCGCTGTCCAGCTGCGTGGTTCCTACAATGATGGCGCTAGTGGAAAGCATTGTGAGATTGCCGTCGATCGTCGCGTTCGAGCTCACAGCGACCGTGCCAGTCACGGTCAGGTTTCCGGAGGCGAGCGTGCCGCTCGTGCTGAGGTTCTCGTCGGCGAAATCTATGGCGCCGCTGCTGTCCGTGATGGCGCCCGTGGCCAGCTGGAGGGTTGACCCAATGGTGGCCGTGGAGCTGACGGCTGCTGTGCCTGTCACGGCCAGGTTTCCGGAGGCGAGAGTGCCG
>Ga0180432_10000220_pt1 | contig 91116 bp, 91 predicted proteins | sample SS_ome_10_FD_132414 | JGI IMG/M metagenome (GOLD analysis project Ga0180432, IMG submission 132414) | Hypersaline lake sediment archaeal communities from the Salton Sea, California, USA - SS_1_MS_2 metaG | ecosystem: Environmental > Aquatic > Non-marine Saline and Alkaline > Hypersaline >... | reverse complement strand
TTCACGATGAAGTTTACCGTTAAGGTACCACTCTCTATCACCATCAGTCCATTCTATTGCTGGTCCGTCTTCGCGATGGCGTTTACCGTTAAGGTACCACTCTTTTGTACCGGTAGCGTATTCTATTGCTGGTCCGTCTTCGCGATGACGTTTACCGTTAAGGTACCACTCTTTTGCACCGGTAGCGTATTCGCGTAACTCTCCACCGTTTGGGAGTGGAGTGGAAGTATAATCCATTTGACCTAGACGCCATCTAGGGTCTTCATGGGGGTGACGTAAAATTCCAAGAGAGTGGGCTATGTCTTCCCAACTAGCTATATCGTCTTCAACACGATACAACACCTCATCATCTGTCCCTTCATCGTGTGCTTCTTGAAGGTTTTGTTGTCTTTCCTCTAATTCACGTGCTGCTCTTTCGACGATTGTTTCATCACCTAAAGTAGAATCCTCAACATTTGGATCCGCACCGTGTTCCATTAATAACCGAACAACGTACCAGTCAACATGGTCAAGCGCGTATGAAAGTGGTACTCCTGCTTGACTACGCAAGTTCGGATTTGCCCCCCAAAGAATTAAGAAGTGACTTGCGTCGTCTTGTTGAGCCTTAATCGCATAAAGTAAAGCTGTCATACCATATTCATCTTGCATGTCAATATCAATACCTTCTTCCAACAAACGATGCAACTCTTGAACCTGGTTATGTTTCGCTGCTTCGTGAAATGGATGAAGTGTTCTTTGTCCTAGTCGCCATTTATCAGGATGTTTGTCTTTCCACAAGTCTCTTAATTGTTCTTCAATTTCTTTACGACGTTCTTCTGGTATGTTTCTCCCAATACCTTTTTGTAAAGGATGTGTTAGGTCCATAATAACATACCAACCCAAACCTCTTGCATACTGCTGTTCGTCTTCAGATAAAGTTTTTATGTAATTTGACACATCCGAAAGGTTCTGCCACCTTTCGTGTGCCTGTCCAAGACGCCAATAATCTTGCTGACGTGTTCTTAAAAAAGTTCCTGGCAAAAGATCTACAGAAAAAGCAACTCTTTTATATCCATCACGTGTGTCAACATAATAAGCTGTATACCCACTGTAACCTGAAGTTTTTGTTCTAGCCGATAAACCGTACTTGTTTAAAACACTGCGAAGATACTTAGCGTTAAGCCCTTTGTACATTTCCTCGCCGTGTTTATGGCGATTAACACTTACACTCATCTTCGCCACTGAACCAACAGCACCCATAGTCCAAACCCAATCTTTATACCAATGAATCAAATGTGCATTGTATCCATCATTCTTAAAATCTTCTAGCGCTCTTAAAACACCTTGTTCTATTCGCTGTCGTTCAATCTTTGGTATTGGTATATCGTCGGTTGCTTGACCGAGTCGCCAAAAATGTTGGTGTGTACTATGCCAGTCAAGTAAGACAGTATCGAATTCTTGCTCCAACTTTTCAATCAACTCGTCGTAATGCTCTTCACCTCTAGAATTAAGTATAATCCGCACCCAAGGCCCGTCTGTACTTTGCAACACATGCAAGTCTCGGTCATAACCATATACCAGATATGTAAGTTTTTTCATAGCAGATGGCAGAGCATAAGCGACAGGGTTGTTGGGTCTCGAAGAAATATAAAATGGCATTTTAACATATATGGTACGTTCTTTTTCTGGTGCTTGTCCCAAACGCCAAAATCTACGATAGGGCCATGCTAATTTATCTATGATTAAGTAACCATTCGACTCTAAAGTACGTTTTATTGAATTAACAACCTCAGGTTCGACAGAAACACTTATCCAACGTTCTTCTTGTCCTTGCCAAGAAGAAGTAACATCGTAATAGAACCATACACCTTTCATGTCTTGAAGTTGGCGCTCAAGACGCGAAGATTCACCAGGTTCGAATTCACGTCCTCGTGGCTTAACATAAAAGATTGTTTTTTGTCCCAAACGCCAACGTTTATCTTTATAAGGTAGGCGTCTAATAACTTTATGATAAGCATCCGCCCTGCACTTTGGACATGTTGAATATGTTGTTCCCTCATTAAAAGTAACCCAACGAGGCAAACGAAAATGATTACCACATCTTGGACACTCTACCTCAATCCATTTATAATTATCACCTACTTGCAAGTTTAAGTAACCTTCGGTTTGTCCTAGACGCCACCTTTTGTCTTGATATGCAAGATTGGTTGTTGATTCTAGCCCCAACTCTACAAGCCAGTCTTTAACTTCTTCAATGTGTGCTTGCTGTATTGGAACTACTATATAAAAGCGTTCATCTTTTGTTTTATAATCTATCTTGCCAACATACTCGCCAAAAACTGTGTCTATATCCTCAAGTAAAACTTGGAGATGGTGTGCAGTGGAAGTGTCTGGAAGTTTAAAATACGTCTTTTTATAATTTACTTGACCTAGACGCCATAAATCTTTTATGTCCTTGTCGATATGGCTAATAATTGGATGATATGTCCTAAAGTTGCACTTTGGACAAGTAACCAGTGTATTCGACTCCCTGAAGACGTGATAGCCCAGATGAGTTTTCACAATTGGACGTGGAACATGAAAACGATTTTTACAACGCATGCACTCTACTTCAACCCATTTATAGTCTTTTTTACTAACAGGAATATCTAAATATCCTTCTACCTGTCCCAATCGCCAATGCTCTCGAAATAGTTCATGTCGTTTTATTTTCTTTGCTACGAATGAAAAACCTGCCTTTTGTGCAAGGTTAAGTGGGGTATCTCCATTGCTATCACGTATGGTAGTTAATGCTCCAGCATGCAACAATTTAGCAACCATGGCCATTGCAACAGATTCGGAACGAAAACGTATAGCAACATGTAAAGGGGTGTTACCAAACATATCTTGTGCGTTTGGATTAGCACCATTCTCTAACAATAACGAAACCATACTAAATCGTTCGCGTTCAATCGCAACATGTAAAGGCGTTCGTTCGTAGTAAGCTGGGTCCGTAACATTTGGATCAGCACCGGCTTCAAGTGCCTCAACCATTTTATCCCAATGCCCCTCGTCCGCATAAATATGAAGTGGGTTAGCACTTTCAAGTTGTCCAAGTCGCCAACGTTTATCTTGGTGGGCTTTAGATAACGGCCGAAGCTCAAGGTTGTGTGCTGCTTTCATTATATCAACAGCGTCGTCAACATCCTTTTCTCGTACCATTATTATTTGCCAACAACCACTATCGTCTTGACGTCGCTCTCGTTTAAAATTCGTAATTGGTACGAAACCAAACATCTCTTCAATATCAACAAGCAATTCATTAATTGCCTCTGGACTCCATCTACTATAATCCAACCAAAACTTTAAATTAACATAATCTTCTGCTTGACCGAGTCGCCAAAATTTTTGTTCTTGCTCGTATAAAGAATCTTTTTTCACACGATAGCCTTTTGCTTCGATCGCTTTGACTAATTCACGATATCGCTTTGCACCACGTTCCGAAAGTGTTACGACTAAAAGCAAATCACCTGGCTGAGCCATTGGAATAACACTACTAGCGTTAGTAATTGGAATAACGTTAACCCAATTACCACGTCCAATAATCCAATCAATTTGCTCTCTTGGAAAATCTTTATACGCATTCCAATCAGGAATCAAAACACTTATTCTTCTGGTTTGGCCTAGTCGCCAAAATTCACTTAATGGACGACGAGAACGTAGAGTAAAGCCTCTTCGCTCAACCCGTGTAGCAATATTATCATAAAGTTTATGGGGTACAAACCCGTGTAGAAAAACTGAATCAGAACGATAGTCAATTAAAAGGTTAGGCCAAACTCCAGCTGCAGAAACCGCTCTATCTCTAATATCTGACCAACTATCATCAGGTTTGATTGGTAAATAAGCTACCAACATTTCGTTTTCGTGTTTCTTGTCATACAAAGGAGTTTCAAGTTGTCCAAGACGCCAAAGGTTATTTAACCAAATTGGGCCCCGAACTAAAATATAACCTTTCTGGCCTAAAAGGTCTACGATTTTAGGAGGAGTTTCCGGAGGTGTATTTTCTTCTAAACGCACGTTTACCCAAGAAACAGAACCGTTATCGAAATAAAATGACACTCCACCGTTAACTATACCGGGTAAATGATTAATAATACGTAATGTTTCATCAAGTGCTGAGGGAGGTAAGGTTTTATCTGAATCCGGTTTAAAGAACAGCTTAGCACGATAATGCTTCTGTGCTTGGCCTAGACGCCATTTTGTTTTGCCTTCATCAATGGCTCTACGTGCTTCATGTAACGCCATTACGACAGCCCGAACCATTGTCGAAAGCGATAACTCTTCTGGTCGTGGTACGTGAATGAAACCAGCTTGGTTTAAATCTTCCAAACTATAAATTGTATACATTATATGTTCGCAAACATATGCCCCAGGACTGTATCCGCTAATACCAGGTATATCTTTTTCTTGCCATCTTTTAACTATTTCTTCAGTAGGCATCGTTGATTCTACTTCTTCTGGCGTTTCTTTGAGTCCAGGAATTCGTTCGACATGCGACGTACAACGATAGGCTTTTGCTTCGATAGCTATCTTACCATAAAAAGCCAAGCCAAGAGATAACACTAAGTCAGGATTAAGTGTTGATACTAAACGAGTTACCATTTCTGCTGACTCGCCATACTCAACGGGCAACTTAGCTATCTTTATTTTAAAACCTGCGACAGTTCTTCCTTCCAAGTGCTTTGCTACCTCATAGGAAGGATTGTTAACATAACCTGCGAAACTATCGAATCCTGTTATTAAAGCCTCTTGAGTGGTTTGTCCTAGACGCCAAAAAGGTTTACTTCTTTCTAACTTGTCTGGAATAACTTTGTAACCTAAACTCTTTAACTTTTCCATAACCTCAACATAAACCGATTCGGGCGTTATTATGCTTACATAAATATCCTTCTCTCGGTCTACCGGTTGTATAAAGGTTACCATCGTTGGGTATGATTCAACGGCATAGTTCAATTCGTGACGCCATTCTTCTACGTCAGTTTCGCCAGCGCGATGCCAATCAAAGGTGGTACCAGGTTTGGGATGAACGATCATACGACGTATTGGTTCGGGTACCCTATTTTCGGAATCAGCCGATTGCAAAGGAACGTCTTCTTCTGGCACTTGACCGAGACGCCAGTAATCTACACCAAGTACCTCTTGAATAGCCCAAATAGTATCGGACACATAATCCCACAGATCATCATCAGCCATATAACCAAAACGTTCTTGGTCTCTCATCCAATCAAACAAATAATCTAGTTTTTGCATAGCTTGAAACGTTTCTGGGTCATCACTATAGTCAGCGACTATCTCTTTTGCTAGTTCACGTGGTGTGTATCGTGCTTGTCCAAGTCGCCAATGTCGTAATCGCTCCCATGCTTTTTTAGTTAGTCGCTGATCCCTCGACCAATACTCTTTATCACCATTAGCACGTTCTACAGCAGGACCGGCTTCACGATGGCGTTCACCATGTTGATACCAAAATCGACCACCATCTGCTCTTTCAACAGCTGGCAAATCACCGTCGCGATGAAACCTACCCTCTTCATCAAGCCAATATTTGTTACCTAAAAAGTCGGTCAATATTCTTTGCGACTGGTCTAAATGCCAAGATTGTTGCAACGATTCAGGTTCGTCAATAACTTCCCAATTCAACGCCCTTATTGTTTCACTTACGCGTTGAACATCCTTAGGTGACATTACAACAGCAACAGCAACCAAACGACTGTTTGGTAGTTGCTTAAATGCAATATCCTCTACAAGACCGCGCAATGAATTCTTTACGTTCCTAGCGACTTGGAAACTATCTTCGGTCCACATTTTTCGGTGACGTGGTACAAAATAAACATAACCAAGTTGTGCTTGTCCAAGCCTCCAACGTGGATCTGTGCTAGGTAGGCCGGGTTTAACTAAATATTTCAATTCTGGTTGAAGTTCACGTATCTCTTCAACTACCTTATTATATTTATCGCGATGGACGTCAGCCACAAGGAAAATCCGTTTACCATTTTCAGGACCGTAATACTCCATTTTGGGTACGTTATCAACTCCAAACACTGAAACAATGTCAGCTATCGCTTCAGCCATTTTACGCATACCCCATGTTTCAGGAATTAGGAACCATGCTTCTTTATATGAAATAGTTTGACCTAGACGCCATAAACGTCTTGATTGCCATTCTTTTTCTGATACTTCCTTACCTTCAATCCAATATTCTTCTTCACCTGTTTCGGGATAAACAACAGCTGGCCCTCTTTCACGATGAAGTAAACCGTGTTGAAACCACATTTTTCTATCGACTGCGTCAATTGCAGGACCATCAATTCGATGGAGTTGATTGTTTAACACCCAACGCTTTTCACCATCGGGATATTCGTACACGATTGTCCCGTCTGGTAAAGTTTCGACCCTAAACTCTTTCTTCCATTGTGCTTGTCCTAGTCGCCAATATTTTTGCAAATGCGCCTTAGGATCATACACATATCTAGTTTCTGATGTTGTTGGACTTTCAAGACGAAAACCTAAATAACTTAATTCGTCATCAATTACTTGATAATATTCGTCTACAGATACGCTTGTAGGCTCAGGAATCTCTAAATAAACCGTAAAACCATCATGTTCATAATAAGCTGCTTCAACAAATGGAACTAACTCGAGTTTTCCTTTTAATTCACTAAGTTGTGTAGCCGACCAATCACTTGGTACACGCAACTCATACCGTTCTCGATAAAACGTAGCTTGTCCTAGTCGCCACTTTTTTTGTTGCTCGAGAAGAGGTATCACTTTAGAACGGTCTCCTGTAAAGTGTGACTTCCAAAGTTCAAGTGGTGTAAATCCTTCTTTGTTTTTAATGTCAGTTTGAGCTCCATGTTGCAAAAGCCATTTTACTGTTTTGGGCGTGAACCCCCAATGTAATATAGTGTTACCTAGGTTAGTCTGAGCATTAATATCAGCACCAGCGTCAAGCAACATTTCAGCTATTTCAAAATAATTATTCAGCAAAGCTTGGTGAAAGGGTGTAAACCCGTCTGCTGTCTTCGTATTGGGATCCGCCCCCATTGCAAGTAACTTTTCTACTGCATTCTTATTACGTGCGTCTGCTGCTTCGTGAAGAGGAGTCCAACCTCGCTCTGGAGCCTGGCTATATTCCATTTCCTCTCTTGTGGTTGGGACTATGTTACCGAAAACGCCCACCAACGAATCAAACATTTGATCATCAAATCTACGAATTGCATCGAAATAATCTGCCAGCATACTTGCTTCAGTCGCTGGTTCAAAGAGTGTGGACTCTTCTGGATCGATTTCTGGATCGATTTCTGGATCGATTTCTGGATCGGTTTCTGGTTGGGCTAAACGAAAATGAAATGGCTTGTTCGATATTGTCTTCTCATTAAGTTGACTTACTATTTTTCTTGGCTCCGAGTTTTGCATTTAACATATCTCGTTTTGAGTTCCACTTGGCAAAAAACTTTTCTTGATCCACGCCAAACAAGGCTTGTCCTTTTTCTTTGGATTCGTCCCTGTGTGGACTGTGATATACCAATGAACCCAACAAAGGTTCCACCCCGTCTCCTGACTCCCACACCTTGCATGCAAAGTCTGTGTCGGCCCAATAGAAGGTATAACGATCATCCCACCACCCTAACCGAGCTCCAAGAGCTCGAGAAAATAGTCCGAAGTCTGGATAGTAAATAATATGTTGTTTGACATAATAGTCAGCCTTTTCTGCCTTCTCGTTTTCAGATACGCCTATTGCATACAATGTATCTGGGTCGAGATCGACATCGGGCAGTTTTAATAGTTTTGCATCATCATTAAACCACAGTACGAAGTCTCTTGTTGCCGCACGAAACCCCTCATTAAAAACAGCGTTTAAGCTAACAAAATTTTCTGGTTCAGCAACAAAAACACAACCAAGCTCCTGAGCTAAGGAACAATTAACCGAAGTGGACACAACTACAACTTCAGCCTCTGGGATAACTTGCTTAATACTTTCCACACAACCACGTAAGTAATCTGGTCTTATGGATGGCACTACTATTGACAAATCAAGACTCATGTTTTCAATACCCCCCGAAGGTAGTTTCGTATCCGTCGCCAACGACTAGAAATAGCACTTTGTGATACCTCAAACAAAATGGCTATATCATCTTGACACAAACCAAATTTTACTATAAGCAAAAAAATATCTCCATTTTTCTCGCCCTGACTTTTTCGCACCAATTCGTACACCTCGGTTACTTCTGTGTCGTCTTGGTGGGTCGTAATTTTTTCAATCTTGTCAATAGTTGGTGTGCGGATATGTAACCGTGATTGTAGTGCCCACCAAAAAGCGTTTTGAATAAAGGTGTTAAAGTAAACATTACGTTTGGGATCGAAAACACGTACTAGTTCTACTAAAACCTCTTGTGCTGTTTCGTAGACCTCTTGTGAGTCTAACCGTTCATATTGGATACATGCACGACGAAATAAAGGATCGTGGATTTCTAACAACCTATCGATATGTACTCTTTTCCAATCCTTTTTAATTTTCACAACTAATTCATCGATCTCAGCCCAATACTTCGAAAAACCTCTATCACGATATTTTGCGTGGGATTGTTCTGTTTGTTGCTGCACTTTGCTTTCTGTCATTTACTTACGCTTTGTTGCAAAATCCCGGTTTCAACAAAAAGACGTATCTAAACCACTAAGGCAACCTTTACCCGTAAAGTCCGCCGGCAATTCCCTGTATATATTGTGTATAACGCAATCCACAACAATCTTCGCTAAACTTTGAACATTGAATACTGCTGTACTGACTTGAAAGTCGCATTGTACATCACCCTGCACTTGCACCATATTTGATTCTGGATAGCTATGAGCTCGCAAATGCAATTGTTCACCGCTTTCTTTCTTTACTATAAGAGCAACGGAACGCAACCCTTCTGCCAAAACTGTCCAGGTTACAGACATGCTTGATAGTCTCCCTTATGGCGATCACTGCGTTCAGCAAGTTTACTTCGATTCCACCCAGATGTTCGTGAAAAATAACCGACAATTCGTGTTATGTGATCTACATTAGTAGATTGGCATTTTGGACACGAATCGGCAACACTTAAAGCCACCTTACCACAATCATTACAAACTACGAATTCTGGTGAAATAGTTAATTGTGTCGTTTTGGTAAGTTTGAACGTCTTTTCTACCAAATTATAAATTGATTTGGGTGATGGCAATTTTTCGCCTACAAACGCGTGTGTAATCGCCCCGCTTTCAATCAATGGGTGAAACAGAGCTTGCGTTTGAATTCTTTGAAGTAAGTTTACTTCTTCCGCGTCAGGCCTAATATGTATTGAGTTGGTCCAATACACATCACCCTTTTCGATGTTACCTCTTATGAAGTCCTTAGCCCTATCGAATGTTCGCAAATCGATTAATGCTAACCGTCTTGCTGCTGACTCTGCTGGTGACTCTTCTAAAGCAAAATGTAAACCAGTTTTTTCAGAAAACTCATCCGCACGATTCTTCATATGTAAAATAATTTCAACACCCAACGTTAAGGCTTCTTCACTTACATGCAACTCCTTACCATGCAAAATTTGGACTGCTTCATTCAAACCAATCAACCCAATGATATAAGTAGCACTACGCAAATCCACATAAGGCTTGCCATCCATTGCTAGTTTGCCGATCTCCCATAAGGGCATATCTGGAGCAGACATCAGATGTGCTACAAATCGTTTCTTTTCTTGGTGAGCTTTTAGTGCCAATTGCATTGCATGGTCAAGTTGAGTTTTAAAATCTTCTTTATTTTTTGACATTAAAGCAATGTGAGGCAAATTAATAGTAACATTTTGAAAACCACAAAACCTAATGCTTTCTGGGTGTTTTAAAATTGAGGTATCTTTAATCTTAATATTGAGTCTACAACAAGCCGACATTGTAATTGCATCGTGGTCAAAAACAAAATACACACTACCATTCTTTGCTGCAACCTCACACGCGTGCTCAAGAACTTTCTTGCGTTCTGGATCTTCAAAACAGCTAGCGTCAACATGAAAATCGCACTTTGGAAAAGCGAACGGTACACCTGCTCCGTCACCTCCTGCCCAAACGTCTAACATGGCATGGGCATATTCTTGTGTTGCTTTTTCAAGTTCACCGTATTTACGATTTGAGTACTTGCCTCCTGCTTCAACAACCCTTACGTCTTTCATCCAATCAGGAATACCAGTATGGATGTTATAGTCTAAGAAAAGAGTTTGTCCACCGCGACTAAATGCATTCTGCGACGAACTAAAAATTAAGTGTTCAGCTTCTTGCACTTGATCTTCATACTTCATTCCTTCGGTTAGGGACGAGTAAAAAATATTCATGAAACCTAATCCTAGAGCCCCTGCATAAAAAGCTTGCATGGTTGCGAGAAATGTGTTGATGTGCCCTGTTAATGTTCTTGCATGTTTGGGTGGTTTGCTTACTACTCTTTGAAGTCCTAGATTCAACCCAAACTTTTTAATGTATTCTGGCGAATGACTTGAACAATACACTCTTGTAGGATATCCCAAATCGTGCACATGAATCAGCCCAACAAGGTGGGCATTGGTCACCTCTTGTGAAAACACGTGTTGTAAGGCATATTGTTTTTGTACTTGCTCTATTATCGCCAAACCAATAACTTCAGGACTGTTAGTTGGCACGTTAGCATTCTCTTGCACCTTCGCTGTTAATAGTTGTTCGATGTCTTCACTCGGTAAACCAATTATCTCTTGTGGATATTTCTTAGGTTGGATCTTACGTTCTACAAGTTCGTCACGAATCAACGCACGAATCAGTGAAGATGAAACAGTTGTTGTGTCCATCCCTAAAAGTTTCTTTTCAATTGCTGATGCGATTTGTGAAGCTGGCAAAGTAGCTAAACCATAATCGACTACTAATGATTCATATAACTTGCCTCTCTGAAATGATTGCAACTCGTCCTTTGAAATTGGTTGTACTAGTAATGCTTTATCAGTAGTCGATTGTTGAGTCTTTTTACTACGAACTTGTAAACTACGTCGTCTACGCGCTCGTTGCTCAGCATAATAGCGATACTGTCTTTCAACTTCAGGTACTCGTTCTTTTAGCACCCGCATTACTATTTTTTGAATATCTTCTATCGTAAGTAATTTCTTGCGTGTCTTAACCAAAAGTTTTTCGATCTCATCAACCAACATGGTTAGGCTTTTATCAATCGGCTCTATGTCGGCACTAATAAAAGCTTTTTTAATTGCATAATAAATATGATCTCCGTCATAAGACACAATTGACCCGTCACGTTTACGCACACTTTCTAACATTGATGTTACCCCTTTGTTAGTCAATATCTAATCTGCTATGTTCTGGTACTAAAAAACTTTTCGTATGCGACTTCAAATGTATCAATCCAACTCCCCTTTTCTCGGTATTGTTGCTGCCACCAACACCAAAATGAATAATCCTCAACTGCTTCAAGATATGTTGTCCAGCTTTCCTTTGTCCCACCATGCTGTTTAACAAAATCTGTTAACCCATACCACGGCCCGCTATATGGTACCAAATAGGGGTGCATTCTTTGCCAATCCCAATTGTTAGGAGTCATGTCCGGGTCTTGATTATAGAACTGCTCAAGTACCTTAAAATTCTTTTTCTCTAAATATTGATATCTCAACGACTTTAGCATTTTTTGCCATTGAGGGGTTGTCCAAAAATGAATACAAGGAGTGGACAAAAATACCTCACCATTTTGTCGGGGTGGACATTGTTCGTGCACACTACCGCTAAACCGCCCGCCAGGAACCTTTCGCCAGAAACCAGTAGTGCCAGAATAACGATGTTTTTGTGTAAAAAAGGTATTCAAGAAACAAGGTGCAACCGACAAATAATTCAACGGCACGGCCACAAAGCCTACGGCTTTCTGTAAATAAGGCTTTGCCTCTTCAAAAATACCATCGCAATAAAGTTCATCTGAATCGACAAATAACACCCATTCATGTTGTGAAGACGAAATAGCAAGTCCCTTGTTGCGCAGGTAGCTATATGAGTGCCGTCCCTTTTCGTGTGCAACCGATAACCTATCTCTCGGCACGATACTATGGTACATGTCACGAACTGCTTCATCACACTCATTATCAACTATTACGATTCGCCCCACTTGTTTTACAAGTGACTTTAACACTGCCTCAAATAGTACAAGACCCCAACCTTGTTCTTCACGAACAATTATTTGTGCTTCTACATTTGCAAGCATAGTTCACCTACTTTTTCATGGCTATTCCACATCCAGTTACGAATTCACTTTCCGCAAATAAGAATTCCTTTTGATATTTTTCCTTAAATTGATCCCACACATGCCTTAAACTAGGACAACTAGGATGAACGATATCGTCAAACACAAGCAACCCATCTGATGCCACATGTGCTACTGTATTTTCTAAATCACTAATTGCCCCTTGCTCACTATGGTCCCCGTCGACTAAAATTAAGGAAAATGTTTGTTCAGGTTGTAGTTTTGAGACAAGCAACCCATCACCCTCATGGTGTAAACACCCTTTAAACCCTACCCTTGCGAGCTCATTAGATATAAATGAAGGACCTGAATCAGGTGTAAGTTCATCATACGACCAAATTTCATACGACCAAATTTCGACACTTGGAGTTGCCATGGCAACACAACATGCTGAAACACCACGAAAAGTACCAATTTCAAGATAAGCCTTCGGCTGGAACAATGCAGAAAATGCTACTAACACTTGATGATGTGTCCAACAACCAGACAGGAAAGGGAATGGAGCATGCAATGACATGAGGCTTTTAACCTGTGATGAAGGAGTAAGCTGTTCTAAAAGCCTCATAAACATTGCATAGTATTCTTTCGAACCCAACGAATCCAAAAGCATTGTAAGGCGTTCCTGAGTTGTCATTGAGTAGCTCCTTTGACTGTAAAACTCCTACCAAGAATTAACTGCATGCACCTTACTACATTTGAATGGCGCTTTGCGAACTCAACCCTTTCTTCCCTGTCACGAAGAGGCGTTTTAATAGCTTTTTGTATTGTATTTGCTATTACTCTAGCCGAAGCGTTCCTAGCAAAAAATGTACAAAAATGATTGAGTCCCGGCACTCCATCGTGATCAACTGTTTTATCAGTAACTAGTTTTTGCCCTAACGCCAGTATCTCGAAATTACGAATGTTTAAATCTCCAGCGAGACTGATGTTAAGACAAACCTTAGCTTGTAACATCTTTTTTATATACTCTTTACGCTCTTGTCCAAAATAATATGTCATCTTTCGGCGATCTAATTCCTTGCGTAACTTACGTATGATTTGTTCTCGTGTAACGAGATTAAAATCAGGAATTTGCCCCTCATAAGATGCATATAAAAACACCACATCGTATTTAGGTTTAATAGGACGAACCTCTAAACGAGATAGGGCAAATTCTGGTTGATAAGGAGCAACCTTTAACCCGCATGGTATCCATAAAGCGTTGTCAAACTGCGAAAGGTAAGATGAGTGTGTTAAGTAAACCTTATCAAACAAACCTTGCACTCGCAATTCTTGTTGGCGACACACGGAAACGTGACTATCAATAAACCAAGCTATTTTTTCACATGGTATATTTTCTAGTCCCCAACTTTCGACAACGTTGACTTGGTTGGCAAAAAATTGAAAAAGAATAACGTTAGGTCGAAAATTCGCCACTGCACTTTGAAATATAGTCTTTGTAATTCGAGCTGGATGAGGTAGTACCCCCACTTTCCATTTTTTGGGAAACATCTCAAGTTCTGATTCGTCTAAAAGACCTAAAATTAATACTCGCTTCGAAAACTTATCTTCTGTTAGCTCTTCTGTTAGCTCTTCTGTTAGCTCTTCTGTTGGCTCTTCTGTTAGCTCTTCTGTTAGCTCTTCTGTTGGCTCTTCTGTTGGCTCTTCTGTTAGCTCTTCTGTTGGGTTTTTCACCTTAATAAGTCGTCTGTTTGGGGGTAGTAGGGTTTTTGAAGTTACTGACTTTTTGTGAACCTCACTAACAGCTTCCTTAACCATGAGTTCAATTTTAGTTGTTGGGGCAACAACGACTTCATAAGCTTTTCCACAATTCGCACAAAACGGGGCTGTTTCAAAGCAAGAACGACAAAATTGATGTTTAAGCCCGCATTGAGTACAACGAACTTGAATAACTCTTGAACATACTATCGCACAGCGATCACACGTTTTCATTTAAACCTCCTATAAAAACTCCACTTCTGAAGGGGGAGCATGATAAGTTCCGACCCGAACTGTACATTCGTGACACAAAGCCAGATCACGTTTATCGCGCGGATCTGAAGTATTGCCTATTTTACCCATTTTTAAATGATGAACGCGACACCCTTTAAGAGACAAGAGGCCCCCAAGTTCTAAACCTGATAAAATTGCAACACGACGACAAAACTCAGTATCACAATGATAAAATTCGATTTTGGGATGATACAATCCGAACTTTGTAAAGACGCTTCTATAATACGCACCAAAACACAAAAAGGTATGTTGCTCCATTTCCTGCAATTCCCGCCCCCAAGGCAATGAAGCACGTTCAAATATCTCATGCGAAGCTGGTTCGAACAACGAATAATGCGGAAAACGAAATCCTAAGACGTTTGGATCGTAAAGGTGTTTGGCTGCTTCATCGAATAGCTGTCCCCATCCATCAGGTTGCATAAAACTATCATCGTTCCATTGCACAATTACGTTTCCAGTAGACAACCTAACAGCACGATTCATAAAATCGGGGTATGAAGAGCGATGCCCCAACAAAATAGGTTTAACTCGCTCGTCCTTTAAACTACTTAAATATTGTTCTGTACCATCCACCGACCCCCCATCCACAGGAACAATCTCTAAGTCCAATCCTCGCTTGCTAGTCTCGAATAAAGAGTCTTCGATCATTTGTGCTAGAACTTGTTTACGATTAAGTGTGCCGAAACATAATGAAACACGAACTGTTACGTTAGGGTCGCCCATACTAATAATCCATCCCTTTCCTGTTTAAGAGTCCTCGGAGAAGGTGTAATAATTTCATCCCAGGCAAGTTTAGGCCCACCAAAATCAGGATGTTCATAGTCATGGAGTGCTACAGTGCCACCAGAAACAATCTTATCTAAACACATCTTAAGGTCTAGCGAAGCACATTCATAATGATGGTTCCCATCAACAAAGGCCATCGCGATTGTATCGATTTTTGTCCACCCTTCCTTTGAACGCATGCGATGAAAAATGAAATCTTTACCGAGTTCAAGCCCAACGGCCTTCATATTCGCTAAATACTTTTCCATTCGATCGTCACCGCCGAGCCATGGATCAATAGTTATAAATAGCCGTCCGGTTGCCTTACAAGCTAGCCCGAGTGCGGAAGCAGAGCGCCCAAGCCAACTTCCGACTTCGACAACAGGACCAGCTACGTCTAAAGCAGCTACTAAACGTGGTAACAAAATTAAATGGCGTTCTTCCATCCAGCCTTCAACATCTTTAGGTTCCATGTGTTTGCTCCTTTAAAAGATGATCTACCAAAAATGGGGAAGCAAGAAACTCGTGTGACGCCACAAACACTGCCCGTGAATAAGTTGTAGCTGGCCACTCTAACGGAAAATTAACGTGTTGTGGTTGGGTAGTAGTAGAATACACACAAGGAAACAATTCTCTTAGTTGCTCAAAAATCCAATTACGTGCTGGTACGCACTCTACCTCGTATAGTCCTTGATCGCAAACTTGTATCTTACGCTCTATTAAATTCGGTTCACCGTTATCCGTTGAATGGACCCTTGTAGAGAGAAGCAACATCCCTTTACAAACATGTGCCAAGTCTTGTAAAACCAGCAAGGGACGTGGTACGTGATACAAAGTACCATAACAGAAAACTATATCGAATGTACCAAAACGGGTGTGGCTGCCTTCTTCATTTAAATCGACTTGTTCTATTTTTCTAAGTGGCCAACGTCTACGAAACTCAACAACATTTTCTCGCCGCCCTTCAGTTGATAAAACAGAACACCCACGTTGTTCGAAAAAGTGTGTTAAATCACCAATTCCCGCCCCGACTTCTAAAACAGTTTTGTTTTCTAGAGGCAATTTAAGTGAAGCAAGATGAGCTAGCCTTGCTTCGTTAATAGCATGATAAGATGGTCGATCAAAACTCTTCACATTCATACCTTTCGAGCTAAGCAATCAAAACAAACACTACCCGGTTCGTACGCACTCCAATTTTCAAAATCATTGTAACCAAACGATTTAAGCAGCTCAACAATTTGTTCTGGTTTATAGTCGAATTGCAATGTATTGCGAATACAATGCTCGTATAAAATATCAGGATAATGTTGTCGTAATACCTTTTCAGCACCTTGAATAGCTTGCAACTCACCTCCTTCAATATCGATCTTAATTGCGTGAAGATGGGACTCGTGTTGTAATATTGTATCTAAAGTAGTTGTGGGTACAGAAATATGTTTGTGTTTCAATACCACTTCCACACCCCCAACTATGTGGGTCCTAAGAGTTTTTTGCCCGCCGTGAGAAAAAGCGGGGTCCTCGGTAAGAGAAAACTGTATCTCACCAACACGATTACTCGCAGCCTTACATATCGGCACAACTTTTTTACCAAACTCATTTAATTGAATATTTTTTTGCAAAATTTCGAACATCATAGGCACTGGTTCGAATGAGTATACTTTTCGAACGTTAGGTAAGGCTGCGAACAAAAGGGTCCATCCACCTGTATTGGCCCCTACGTCAACGACAACAAGCTCAGAACCAAGTCGTTCAAAACGTTTACAAAACCTAGACAGTACGTCAAACCCCCATGGTTTTCCAGAGGGGGCCCAAGCAGACCCTCCAGCCTTAACTGTTTCGTTTACCAATTGTATTGTATGTCCCAACCAATTAACCTGCATGCTTCACCTGTTCTTGTGTGTTTGGTTTTAATACAAAAAGGCCTAAACTATAATACTTCTCCGTTGGTTTGTCTGTAAGAGCATAATCTTTTGTTGCCTCTACGTACACGTTAATACCTGGATACTTCGTATAAAACTTCTCCTCTATCACCTCCCAGTTGGTTAACAACTTATTTAATCGCTCTCCGTATACACGATGTAGTGGTTCAAAAACAGCATCTTGCCCTACTGGCAATGTTAGTATCATTTTACCGTCAGGCTTAATTAATGTAAATAATTTAGCCATAGCTCGCAAATCAGCGTCAAAGTCGTTTGCTTTTACTCCATAACGCCCCCCAAGTCCGACATGCTCTATTGTTGAGCAATTGACTATCAAATCAAAATAATGTTCAGGTAAACTGATTCGCAAAATATCTCCCACAACAAGCTTTAAGTTGGGTAAAGACTCTTGCTCTACACTACGTAAATCGTTAGCTATTACGTGCTCACACAAATGAGCTAATTGACTTGTTAACTTACTAGCACCACAACCAAAATCTAACACTTGTTTAGGACGAGACGTGACATGGCTTATTACCCATTCATATTCGATATCTCGATCACCTTTTAACGTCTTACAATTAGACTCCATTAACCACCTCCGCTAATTGGCCAAAGATTGAATTCTGCTTGTTGCCGAAGAAAAACTATGCTATCCTTAAGCTGTCGCATCCAAGCTTCGCTATTTTGATTGAGCATATTCGACATCGTTACCAACCCATCAAAACTTACCATGTCGATATCTAAGTAACACTTCCAAGCCAAATCGTGCTTCAGGTCTTTTAACTTTGGTTGTCGTCCTAAAATGATAGGGGGAACCCCCTGAAGAGCAGCGAATGAACAAAAATGATAACGTGCACCAATAACAAATTCACACCGTCCAATCAATGAACACATTTCACTAGGAGTACGGTAGGTGTTCGGTATAATGTGTGACCTTTCTACATGCTTCATTTGTTTTTGAATTAAAGAAATTGCTGTGCTATCCGCCCAAGTACACTCACGCACCTCATTAGAAAAAAACAATATACGATAATTGGCTTTTTCAACCATAAAATCTAAATATTCAGCAAGCACAGCAAACAACTGTGGGTTTTGAGCCAGTACCCACGACTCGTTTGTAATGTTAACACCGATATAAGGAGCCTCCACAGGTAATAAAACTGAAGAAACTGGTGCTGGCTCAAGCAACCAAACAAAGTCTGCAGCTACCTTAATTTTTTCTTTGGGAACTCCTAAACTCAAAAGTCGTTCACAATCTCGTGAACTTCGTACACTCCAACGTTCTACGTGTTGAGCCAAAAATGTAACCTTTTCTTTTGAATGTGCAGTTTTAAGTGGTTCAGAACCAATTCCGCACAACACGATTGGTTGATATCTTTTAACTAAATTAACGATTTCGTCTAACGGCCAACTGCCTTGTTGATCAGTAATCGGTGTACCACCCACAATTACGTACAAATCACCAGATGGAACAGGTTTTGAGCGTTCGAAATATTCTAAACTTGGTACAACTTGTGCATCGTGAAATGGATTTGCAGATGCCACGATGACGCGATAACTAGAAACAAGTTTAGCAAAACCTTGCAGCATAGCTTCATCACCAATGTTACCGTGACCAAAAATACTCCAGGGACAAACTAGGGTTTTCACAACCACCTCCTTTCACGAATTATACCCAATATCTTATCATTCGAGTCGCGCCAATCAACGTCAACAATATTAGTGTCTGAAAGACAACCTGCATACCCTTCCTTGCCGGGTTTGGGCTCAAAGTTACTAGAAATAATTTTAGGAGTGTTGTGTGCTGCGCAAGCTAACCAACTAGTACCACAATCATTACCTATATAAAGTTTCGCGCGTTTAATTACTTCTACAGTCTGCAAATAAGTAGTCCGGCCCCCCAAGAAATAACCACCTATGTTCTGAGCATCCGGTCCCCCAACTATGACCAACTCATGACCTTGTTGTTTTAATTGTTCTGCGAGTGCAACACGCACATGCATCGGCCAATCTCCCAGCCCGATACCATTATAGTGTGGAGAACCCGACATCACGATATAATCATGGCGGTCTTCTAAAAGGGCCGACACAACCCTACGATCAGCTTCGGTTGGGTTTAATACAATAAATCGGTCTTCAGGCTCTAACTCAACCCCAGCATGACGAGCCACTAAATCCATTAAATACACATCCCCTTTTGCCCATTCCTTCCAATGCCATGCAGGAGTTACATGTACTATTTTTGAAAATACTGGACCGAGTTGAGCGTTAACTAGAGTAGGGGTACGCAAAAGATCTTCTGAAAGACTAACTACTTCTTTCGTAAACTCGCAAGCAATAGACAGGTGTGGGGCTATTGTGGCCCACGCCCAAGCTTGTTTTGTTTGTCGCACCAACTTACGAAATGCTACCGAACCTAAAATACAATCACCTAATGCGATAGTTAATGTGAAACAGTTTTTTGCTTTCATCCCACCACCTAAAATTCTTGTTTTTGGTAATACTTGATCGTTTGTATTAACCCATGACGCAAATTAGTGTTTGGTGTCCATTTTAAGTGTGTTAGTGCTTTTTCTATACTAACACGACGACGTGGTTGCCCATCTGGCTTACTAGCATCGTAAAGCACTTCACCTTCAAATCCCACGATATCAACTATGAGTTCAATAATACTAGCGATACTCACTTCTATACCAGAAGCGATATTGACCTCACTAGGTAGATTGTCATAACATGCAACAGCTTGAACAATAGCACGTGCTGCGTCTTCAACATAAAGAAAATCTCGAGTAGCTTTTCCAGTACCCCAAACCGACAAAGGAGTCTGAGTTTTCTTTGCATGTAAACATTTACGAATTAGGGCAGGAATTACATGTGAAGTTTTAAGATCAGCATCAGCTCCCGGACCGTACAGATTGGTAGGAATAATCATCTTGTATTTCCAAATGTGGCACAACTCAAGTAATATTCGCTTTGACACACCATAAGGTGAGTTGGTTTCCTCAGGGTAACCAGCCCAAATATCCTCTTCGACAAATGGTATCTTCGCGTATTTAGGATACATGCAAACTGATCCAATAGCTAAAAATTTTCGTATCTTAAGATCAGAAATTACTTCAACAATGTTCATGTTCATTTTTAAATTGTCAGCTAAAAAGGTGTATGGTGCATTCATGTTGCTACCAACACCTCTTGAACCTAGCGTTTCTGTGTTGTAACCAACTTTGGTAAACAATTCCGGCTCGAGAGCACTTTGATGCACCTCAAATGGATTACCATAAACCTCACCTTGAGGGTAGTCGCCCCAAGGACAGCCACACACGACTAAATGTTTAGTAATTTTCTCAATTGCCTTAAGTGTTGCAGGAAGTTCTTCTTTAGTCACGTGTTCAGGTCCGTGCCACCAGAAAACGGCGTCAAAGGTATTAGAAGCAAATAGTTTATCACATTTTCTAACATCACCATGCGTTACTTTATACCCCAATTTTTTAAGAAACTCGACATTTTTTGGCCAAGCTTCTAATATAGTTATTTGTGCTTTGGCACTTTGAAACTCGGATCCGAAATCCATTCGCTCTTTGTGGGCTCCCACGTATAAAATATTTTTGCGAATGAACATGTCAGGAACGCAACGTTGCAAACTATCTTTGCGATTAATACTATCATTGTGTCGTGTAATCATTTTACCTATCCTTACAACCATTCATGTTCTTTAGCAATATTTAGAATTTTATCGCTTGAATCCCGCCAATCTACGTCTACGATATTATTGTCAAATAGACATCCAGCATAACCTTCTTTACCCGGTTTGGGTGCGAAATTACTAGCGATGATTTTTGGTGTAGAACGTGCTGCGCAAGCCAGCCAGCTAGTACCACAACAGTTCCCGATATAAAGTTTTGCACGTTTAATTACTTCAACCGTTTGAAGATAAGTTGTTCTGCCACCCAAAAAGAGTCCACCCATATTATATGCGTCTGAACCACCGACGACGACAACCGTAAGGCCTTGTTTGCATAACCGTTCAACCAAATCAATACGTACATGCATTGGCCAATCTTTAATCCCAACTCCACTGTAATGTGGAGAACCCGAAACAACAACATATTCTTGGATATCACCTAACAGTTCAGACACAACTTGACAATCACTACTTGTTGGGTTTAGTACTATGACTCTATCTTCGGGTTTAAGTTCGACTTGAGCTTTTCTTGCAACCAAATCTACCAAATACACATCGCCTTTTGCCCATTCATCCCAATACCACATGGGTGTCGTACATACCACATTTGCAAAACGTGCTTTAAGCAACACCTTAGCAGCACCACTTGACTCAGCAAAGTCGTCTAATAACTCAACCCCCATTGGAGTAAACTCTTTTACAATCGGAAGGTACGGAACTCGTGTCGCCCATGCCCATGGTTGATTCGTTTGTTGTACCAATTTGTTAAAAACGATCGAGCCAAGAATACAGTCACCTAACCTAGCAGATAACACAAAGCAATTTTCTATTTCTTCAAGGTTCATAGTTATTTTCGTTTTCCACAAACATAAAAACTATACATTGCATCAGGTCCATCATCGAATGATACAATTTCGCAATTGCGAGTCAGAAGTGCTGTTTTAATATTCTCACATGTCGGGATCCATACGTGACCGTTACCAATCATTGGTGAGCCTGGTTCCCAAATTTTGCATTCTGGATGGGGCAAATATAGAAAAATGATTCCGTTTAGTTTTAACTTGTCAACCCATTTGGTTAATGTCTCCTGCCACTGAACAATATGTTCAAGGCAATGTGAACTAAACACAAAATCTAATGTGCCATTCTCGAAATCGTCAATCGAGTTACCTGTACCGGGTCCTCGCCAAACGTCAATTGGTGTAGCACCAGGTAACGGCCAAATTCCAGCTCCGATATCAACACCAACACCTTGACAGTAACATCCCGCAACACGAAAAATAGCGTGACCTGCACCTCCAACAGTAAGGTAATCAGGATAAAATACTCCTTTGTATTTCCAACCACCCGGTTGACGTTCTAAGGCTGGGTGTGCATAAAGTTGACGGAACTGGCGAAACAAATCTGGACTGTCCGGATATGATTCAAGTGGCCTATTCATTGTAACTCCGTTATTCGAATCCGTTTACTTTATAGTGTTCAATTGTTCGAGTTAGCCCATCACGCAAATCAACAAGTGGCTTCCAATCCAAATAAGCACGTGCCCTTTTAATGTCCACACGTCGTCTTGGTTGGCCGTCCGGTTTAGTTGTGTCATAAACAATATTACCGTTGAATTTTGCAATTTCAGCTACCAAATTAACAATGTGAGAAATACTGACCTCTAAACCAGATGCGACGTTAACCTCACTTGGCATTTCGTCATAGTATTTAACTGCTTGAGTAATAGCTCGTGCGGCATCATCGACATAAAGAAAATCCCGAGTAGCTTTGCCTGTGCCCCAGACAATAAAATCTTCATCCTTTTTCTTTGCATTTAAACATTTACGAATTAGGGCAGGTATTACATGTGAGGTTTTAAGATTCGCGTCAGCACCGGGACCATATAAATTGGTAGGGATAATCATCTTGTAATCCCAAATACGGCACAATTCCAGCAGTATCCTCTTTGATATGCCATAAGGAGAATTTGTTTCCTCAGGGTAACCAGCCCAAATATCCTCTTCGACAAATGGTATCTTCGCGTATTTAGGATACATACAAACTGACCCAATACCTAGGAACCTTGGTATTTTGTAATCGGAGACGACTTCAATTATGTTCATATTCATTTTTAAATTATCAACTAAAAACACATATGGGGCGTTCATGTTGGCACCAATACCCCCAACTTGTGCTGCTAAGTGGATTACCATGTCGGGTTTAGTAAATCGAATAAGTTGCTCAACCTGTTCGATATCGCGCAAATCACAATTGGAACCAACTGGAAGAACCATATGTTCTGGTTGCAATAAATTACAAACTTGGGAACCTAAAAACCCAGTTCCACCCGTAACCAATATCATCATCTTATTCTCCTGTCCGTAACTTCATAAAACGACACAACATTTTAAATGTACGAACACCATCTTGTTCGATGTCGCCGAAAACTGGAACAGCGTGGGATCGTTTTTGTGTTGACCATACTAAATATACTGCCTGTTTGGGGGTAGTGCAAAACTTTGAAGCAATAATATCCCATAAACTCTCAATTCGTTTTGTTGGAACGTTAACTACTACTGCACGAGTCCCGTACAACTGCCCCTTCCAAAGGCTACAACTGTCAACGATTTCGTCCCATGATCCCGCTAACTTAAATGGAGCAGAACACCACCTATAACCTTGAATAGACTTCTCTGTGTAGTTCGGCAATTCGCTTCCAGTTCCACTTATCACAGTAATCCCAAACTGTTGTATCAGACACACCTTTTGCCCACTTCACAGCTTTAGGAATCACCTCAACTAGATCTTCATCCTTGTCATATCGCATAGCAACTGAGTCGGGTAAATCATCAAAGAAATTAGTATTAGACACAAGAAGAGGCCGTCCTGCCGTTAGACAAAAACGTGCTGAAGCACTTGCGGCGTAGCCCCCCCATTCATCATATGGCAAGACAATCAATTCACATTGATTAAGCAACGACCACGATTCCTGAGCCTTCATATAACTTTGAGCCCAAGCAACACGTGGTTGAATTTCGGGTGTAAGTAAAGTGCGACAAAAATCGAAATAACCTGTATTGTCTTGTTCGGGTTTGTGTGAAAGTGCTAATAAATTATAATCCGTAAATGCCACATCGAGTAAACTCAACAACTTGTGTAGCCCTTTATGAAAATAGCAGAAGCCAAACGTACCCAAAACAAACTGTTTTTGCAAACTAACCTTATGTGCATCACACCCCAAGGGTATAACGGTAACTTTTTCTTCTTGGAACCCCAACCCCAGAAGTACCGTTTTTTGAGTTTCAGTAAGCACAATAATTTGGTCAGCCTCTTTTAATATTTTATTATGTTCTGCTGCTGCTGGGTTAACGGTATGCATAGTTACCACAATTTTACTATGTGAGCCGAACCCGTCAAACAAATAACGTAAACGTACTGGTGTGTGAAACTGATACTCAAGTTGTATGTGTACTGTCGCATACTTTCGTCGTGCATGATAAAATGACGACAGGTAGCCCTTATCGTCACCACTAATTAAAGAAGCCGGGTTAAGGGCTTTTACTAATGATGTAGTATAATCAGCGATTCCACATCGTCGCCCAACTGATTTACAAACCACAACTGACTCATACTCTTCAGCTTCTGGGTGAACTATTAACGGCTTTTCGTTTAACGCTTCAAGTAATTTTTGGACTGTGTTATGCCAATCTAGTTTACGCACTTCCACAAGTGCATCCTCGTTTGGCTTGTCCGTATTTTTAGCTTCACAAATTGCGGCAATCATTTCCTCTTCATTAGGCTCAAACCATTCAGCATTCAAATACAATTTACGTGTTACACCGGTTTGGTCACAAGGTGCTCTCTTAACAGAGACAAACTGAGCGTAATCTTTCAAATATTCAAGATAGCTAGTATGAGCTGGCACAATTACGTTTTTACCCATAACAGCAGCTTGGTGTGCACAAAGGTCCCATCCTTCACCCCGTGAAGCACTTATATAATGTGTACACGAAGCAAACAACTGAGGCACCTTTTCTGAGTGTAGCCACTTTGAGTAGATAAAAATTGGAGCTCCGCCATATTCTTTTTTTAATTGTCGAATCAGTGTCACTAAACCACGTAACCGAGCCTCAGAAAAGCTTGATGTTTTTAATATTAAACATCGATCAGTCTGCTTAGAGGTGCCTATACACCAAGCCCTTAACAATCCTTCTATGTTCTTACGTGCGCTACGCTCACATACGTACAAAAATCTTAAATCAAAATCCATAGGCGAACCGATTTCATTTTGTAATGCTAACGGTTCAACATTGGAATGGAATAGTTTAGTATTTACTCCAAGAGGCACTACCTTAACATTCCACACCCCGCATTGCTCAAAAACTTCTTTACAAAACTGTGTCGGCACAATCACTGCATCAAGTAATTGGCTTTTATCGACCCACTCTTGCGGAATTTTTGTCGCTTCAAACATAGTAAAACATGCATTAAGGTGCGGATAATATGGTACTTGCGGTATTAAACAAAAAGACAAACGCCAATCAGGTGTGATGGTTTGATTTTCAAGAACTTTAAACAATGAAGTGTCTAATATGGTAGTACCACTCCAACCCTGAAATTCCGTAATATGTGTACGTATACCACGTTGATGCAACCTAAAAATAATGTTGCGACACACTTCATCGTAACCAGTAAGACCCCTATAGGGACCGTAAATATCAAGTTGCATCCCGCCTCCTAGTATCGAGCGATATAATTAATTCTTGAAAGTTGTTTTGCCTCTTCAAGCACTTTTATTAATGTGGATGTCGTTTTAGCCCATGTATAACTGCTAGCAGCTTTATATCCGTTTTCAATCATTTGCTTCTCTTGTTCCGAACCGCGTATCTTATAGCGATACTCTAATGCCTTTGCAATTTCGTCTGGTGGGACAATAGCTCGTACAACATCTTTCTCACCTACCATGGGCACCCAATCAAGTAAAAGTGAATTGGAAACTGAGCAATAATCTTTTGTCGATGCGTAGTTACTAACAATAGGCACACACCCACAAGCCATCGCTTCGAGTGGGGGCAACCCAAACCCTTCACCAAGTGATGGGAAAAGTAATGAATCACTCACCGATAATAATTGACTTAACTGCTCGTCTGTAGCGACTGTCTCCAATACTAATAAATTTGCAATATAAGTATACAGCATTAAATCATAACCGTGTCTGATGTTCTTCTTACCCTGTTGAATAGTTGTGGTATGCACAACCAAAACAAAAAGACAATTAGGTTTTCCTTGTGTGAACTTTTCCCAACCCAACAACGCGTTACCGATATTCTTCTTACTTTGATTATGCCCATAGTAAGTTACTACAAACTCGGGCACCTTAATTGTATAGTTGCCAATTTTAAGTTGGCGATTTTCTCGCCGCTTATAAAAATCGCATGAGACCCCGTATGGAGCGTAACAAGTAAAAACGTCTGGACAGGTATCTTTTAACACCTCCACACCATACTGTGATGGCACTAAAACAGCATCACAAGCATAGGCTATGGCTGCCCAGCGAGGATTAAAAGGCTCTCCATCGATTGTAAAGTACCCAACAAAACTAACATTAGGAAGTTTACTCTTTAGTTGTGGAAGAAATGGAAACAACCAACAATCATGACTTAACACGACATGATCGGGTTCATATTTTTTAATTGCATTTTCGAGTGCTGCTACGTCACCACGAACACAACGCTCTACTACAAATGGAAATTTCTCTGCTGGAAGTTCTAGCGCTGGTGGGCAGTACCCCAAAACATAAACGTCATGTGTCACGGCTAACCGCAAACAAATCTCTCGTGTCACTCGTGATTGACCAACAAAACGTAGTGCGGGGTGATCCGAAACCCAAAGAATTTTCACTTGCTACACTCCTCTTTTATTGATACCGTAAATTAATTTATGTAATTGAGCATTTAGATAAAGCTTGGGCCACGGGCCACGTCGTGCATAGAATTTGATAAGCCACGGGATAAACTCTTGTAATGTTTTGCGATATTTATCCAAACCACCAACTTGCGTAGCCGACACATACACGCGTGAAAAGTCGGGCAACTCATATAGCACTTTTTTAAAGTACCTGAAATCAGATTGGTTTTTGAAGTCAAGTACAATTTTCCACTCAACTTGTGCTTGGTGTGAAGAGTGATATGCAACACGTGGTTGGCAATCCCTTAAAAACTTTCTACTCATTGTGTAGGCATTTTTACCAGCAGATGGTGGTTTAATATCTACTACCCAATGACACGGTAACAACCAATTAATTTTATGACAACCAGATGTTTCGACCACTACCTTGTGTTGAGCAGCGAGATGCCTAACCAACTTATCAAAATCCTCATGCATTTCAGGACTACCACCTGTAACCAATACAGTGTGTAAACGCTTCTTTTCCACCCACTTAACAACTTGTTTGACAGTCATTTTCTTGCCGCCGTTAGGATTTTGGGCATATTTTGTATCACAATGGGTACAATAAACGTCACAACCTTGCAACCGAACAAAGGCAGCTGGTACGCCAACGAAGGAGCTCTCGCCCATGATACCCGTAAACAATTCATTAACCCTCATTGTCCTCCCTCTTATGTATTTGGTCCAAAATATCCTAGAGTGATTTCAAGGAAGTTTTTCCACCACTTCTTTTGTGTCTTGAGTGGACAAGTTTCAAAAGTTGGTACATGAATAAACCCGCCTTGAAAACCGTATCGTTTTGCAAAGCGTGCTAACCAATAAGTGATATGCTCACATACATAGCCTTGTGCGTTTTGTGATACTCGCGTATGATATATGAGATTCAACCATTCAACAGCCCTCTTCAGAAAATCAGATGAAGATGCTAATGGAACAGTCGCTTTGCGTTGCATGTTGTGACGCCCCACATCGTGTCCTAACGTTTCCAAATGGAATGCTGACGCAAAATGAACCCCACTACAGAAAACATAGTCAGGTTTTATCCGTTGTATTTCTTGTAACAATAGTCGATGTGGAGTTTGAAAATCAACTGGTAGACACAACTTATGAACATTATCAGCAAAACCGTTACACTTAAGAGTGCGAACAGTTTCCCACGACGGATTCTTCTTAAGTCCGCCAAAGGGAGCGAAGCCTGTCATTAAGATTGTTCCTGTGCCCACTTTGTGATCTCCAAAGCACCAATAAAACACTTACCGTCAACAACCAACGCAGGAAAAGCACTAACGCCTTTTACGATTGCCTTAGCTTGGGTTGCTTCTGTGTCACATACCACTTCAGTCAATTCACATGCCTGCTGAAGCAAATCCTTGCTCAGCTTATCACAAACTGGTCAAGTTGGCATCGTAAATAGAGTCGCGTTCTTTTTCATTTGGTCCTCCGTTATTCTATTCTGCAATAGGACTCTATTGTAAAGGAAGACCAAGCGCACGCACCTCAACTTCTTCTACTGAAATTTCTGATGTAGCAAGAAGAGTAATTTGTACAGGTGCGGCCAGTATGTCGATTGGTACAGCGTTACCCTGAACTTTGCCAGCTCTAAATAGAATGCCGGACATTGTCTTGTAAAGTTTTCCCTCGACAACTTCATTCAGTTTTAGTTCTTTCGGTCCTTCTACGACTTGCTCAACTGCTGGAGTTGCTACTGCATCTGATTCAGGAGTGTCCTCAAGTTGGACAGTCCTATTACAAACAGGACACTGTAGCTTCGCACCTGGATTAGTCCCATCCTGAATAGTGATAGGATTATTACACCACGGACACACTTGTACTTCTGCCATAACTAACTCCTCCTATACGGGGGCCTTTGTATCACCCCATTTACGGTAATATTGACGTACATTGTTTTGTTCGTCTGTTAATTTACTTGTTTTGCTTCGTGTGCCCATTCCGACGTGCTTAACTACTGCTTCAGGGGTGATCATTACTTTATACCCCATTTCCATAACACGCCGATTAAAATCCCAATCTTCATATCCACCAATACCAACGAATCTTTCATCATACAAATAACCATACTTTTCTTTCATTCGTTTTAACATCCATGCTGGCCAAATTACTAACTGGGCATTACCGGGACGTTCTTGTCCAACTGCCCCAACCTTCGTCAACTCTTCGGTAGGTCCATTAATCAATTGTGTATCAACTTTTTTAACTAACTCGTCTGCTGCACCCTTACCGACTTCTGGGTGCCTCTTCATATACTCTACTAGCTTGTCAAGCCAGCCTACTTGTGGAAATAAATGATCGGGATGAATCCAAACAATATATTCGGCTTCACGCTCTAAATAGTCACTAAGTCCCACGTTAAGACAGACGGATAAATGATTGAACTCTTGGGGTTGACGTCCCGATTTAACTAGATAGTCACGATTCTGTTCTCCAATTACTTCGCACTTGCTTTGCCAAAATGCTACTGAACCATCACTGCTCCCACCATCCACACACAACAATCCATATTGTGTGTCAGGTGTCATACTTTCTACTAAACTTGGATACATCCGCTGAGACAGTCCTAAATCATTAAATGACACTACCAACAGTCCAATCATGCGACTTCTCCCCATAAACGATTATGCGCATGCCAGTATACTTTGGGATCGTTTTCAATGCCAATCCCATTGCGCCCTGTCTCTCTACAAGCCATTAAAGCTGTAGCAACACCAGAAAATGGGTCGAGTATACGACCACTTGGCGGGCAAAAAGCGTTAAGTAGAAACTGTAATAACCAAAGTGGTTTTTGTTGTTGACAAACGACTTTATTGTCTTCGTCTTTTACAAACTCAGGATACGAACAGATAGGTCTATGAAGTACGTTATGATGTTGTTTTCCTGTAATCGATTTCGTATACAAGTAATCAAAATAGTAATTCGGTCCCTTTGTAAACCACGACATAAATTCAGTAGCATGGGTTAAGTTGCTACAATGTACACAAGGCATCGGATTAGTTTTCCACCAAGTAATTATATCTCGGTAATACTCTTTTTCAAAACCTGCTTGCATTGCGTTAGCCTCTACACGACCGACGCCATGAAATGTAGTCATCACAATCATATTACCACTTGGTTTCAGCAAGCGATAACACTCTTTCATCCACACATCTGGATCAGCAGCCGCCTCTTTTTTGCCCGTACCTTTATAAGAAGTGTTTGGTAGTTTATATTGTCGCCCCTTCTTTGGAAACTCGTACCATGGATCGCAGAAAATAAAGTCAAAGCTCTCACTTGCCATCCTTGGAAGTGCATTTACACAATCATCATATAATAATTGAATCATGCCCACCTTTGACTTTCTTCTTGTACCTCTTCTAATGGCTCCCATGGAAAAACAATATAACTGCTTGTCTTAACAACCCTACCGAAATGATCACAACAAGACTCACTGCCTTGTCTTACAAACAACGCGACTTTCGTTTGATTGGGAAACTTGCTAAAAGTCTCACCCCTATCGCAAATATCATCAACAATCATGTCAGCTACTTCTGGACGAAAAACAATCTCTGCACCAGAATGAAGCATTTGACGCAACAAATATAAAGCCATAAATCCACCGCGTGGCACTGCATACACAGTACACGGAAGTATTAGTTCGATCTTGGCTGCCACGTTCTTAGCTGCAAGCTTGACAGCTTTCCAACCAACGTAGTGTGGCCTAACCGTTTTTGACGACAATATTTGGTTCCTTAATGTATCGAATCTCACTACCAAGAGATTCATCCACTTGCACAGACACAACCCGTGCAGCTGGGTTAAACTCTTTCACTACTTTGTTAAGAGAGTCGTAAAGAAACTTCGCAATGTTCTCTGCTGTCGGGAACTCTACATGGTCATTTATATTTGTGTGGTCAAGCAGCCCTACTGCTTCTTTGACATCCCCAAAATCGATAACCATACCATCAACGAGTTTTGTTGCTGTGACAGTAATTCGTGCGTGCCACGTATGACCATGAACATTCTTACACTTGCCCTTGTGATTGGGCAGGTGATGTGCGGAATCGAACGTCACGTCCTTGGTCAGCATCCACATTGTTTTCTCCTTCTGTGTCTAGCCTTGCAATCACTTCTTTCTGAGACTCAATCGTCCGTTCTTGCTGATCAATTATTCTGGGAGCGCACTCAAGGCAATAACCCATTCCAGGCATCACCACAACAAACTTCTTTGCAAATCTCCCGCACTTAGCACATTGCTGAATACCATTTTGTTGTGCGTGACACTCTGCACAAAGCCCATTATCCATATCTGCTTCATGTTGTTTACACATGATACAAAGTGCCATTAACTAGCTCCCCCAAACAGGTAAACGAGCAATTAACTTTTTAACGTCTGTCTCACCAAAACCTGTTTTCCCTTCCCACGGTGTAGGTGGCGGTGGGTTCTGGTACCTGTTAAGTTGTGGATCCTCTACGTCGGCTTTCAAAAAGGCCCATCTACGCAAACAACATGGTCCGCATTGCCCGCATGGGGCAGCTTTGCTCGCATGTTCCGTATCATTATCACCATAATAACAAGAATAGGTTAAATCATATGGTACACCAAAATGATATCCCAGCAAAACGATTTCGTATTTGGTAAACCTTTCGAGCACGGTTTTCAACCTAATCTTCCCGCGCGCTGTCGCGTATGGAAGCAACTCGTTTATCTTTTCAAAGAAGGTAATACAGTTATCTGGGAATACACCTGCCTCTTCTAAATTGAACCCACTCGTCATATATTGAATGCCGCGAGCCTCACAAATAGCTGTTATCATCGCTGTGAGTACAAAATTACGTGCTGGCACCCAAGCGTACAATGATTCAATACCTTCAATTTCATCAACACCTTTTAAGTCAGCGTCAATAATACCACTCTTACCCAAATCCTTTAAGAATCTTGCGTCAACAAAAATTGGTTCCGTCCCCATATCTTCAGCAAGTGCTTCAATTGCTAGTTTTTCATTGTGCTCAGCTAGGTGTCCATAATTGACATGGCAAAGCGTAACTTCCTTACCATAGTGATTTTTCATTATATAAGCAGCAGTTGTTGAATCCAAGCCACCAGAACAAATTACCAACACTTTATTGGGATCTGGTTCTGGTACGTGAGTTTGATGAGCGTTGTCAATTTTTCTATCGAAATAGCAACCGTTCACAGCTAAATCTGCAAGTGTATAAGCCGGTAACTCTCGAACCCACCAATCTCCCGCAGGATGCTCGACAAAACCAAAACCAGCAATGATATTCTTCTTCTCAGAATTAATCACCCACACATTTTTCGTTTGGTCATATGCTAACCAGCAAGGTTTAAAATTCTTCGCTACGTAGATGTGACTAGGATTCTCCGCGTCTAACAACAAGTAAGTGAAACCACCCACTACTCTTTTTAACACTGACTCGAAGCGACCACAAGGATCAACGTTGTTGAGTCGCTCAATGTCGTAAAGTAAGGGAATCACCTCGCTATCGATTTGTGAGTCCCGCTTTAACAAGTATTTTTTTGTCAGTTCTTTGTCGTTGCTAACAACCCCGTTATGCACGACTGCAGTCATCGAAGTAGTGACAGGCTGTTGATCATCTGCTTCGTACACCTCTGTAAGTGGTTGTACACGCAAATTAAAAACTAAAGAACCACTACGCAAAGCTTCAAGTACCGCGTCAAACAGTTCTTGAAAAGGTATTGAATCAGCAGCAACGGGCTTTTTCCAAGTGTGAACCCTACCATCTTCCACCCAAGCTAATCCCGTTCCTTCGGCCCCTCTATCAGCACTAACTTGAATCATACGAACTGTTTGTTTGGCTAGTTTTTGTAAGTCAACATCACTTTTACCTTGTCCACAAAGAACGCCACCCACACAGCACATTAACTAACCTCCAATTAGTTTTTTAATACCACGCATGTTTTCTCTTACCATTTCACGTATTGAGTTCGAAATCTTCCCTTCAAAAGCAAGATTTGGCCCAACAGGTTTTGGAAATATCATTGAACCCTTCGAATGAATAGACACAAACTGTCGTGCTAATGTTACAGCGATAGAAGTGTCCAATGTATTAATTTCATCACCATACGATTGCAAACACCAAGGATTGTTACAACCCAGTAAATGGAAGCGACCACGTAACTCTTCAAAAGTTGACGATAGTTTTTGTACGAGACGCAAACGTGTCCACTCTGAATCAGTTGCCCAATTACCGGTAAACAAATCAAACTTGTCTACTTTGTAGATTGGACCGATTGTCATCCCAAAACTATCAACCTGCAAATCAAAAGCCTTAAGTACCATATTTTCATATGCTTTATATTGCAAGCCTTGCAAGGCCACTTGTACCTTAAGTCCCTCGCTATGTGCCATAGGTACGAACTCGCCAAGATGCTTTAAAGTAGCTTCTGGATCGTCCACTACGTCAGGTGCGACTACTTCATTAGCTTGTAAGTCTTTTGCAATCTGGATTAACTCGGCACCTGCGACCAAATGACCTTCCCAAGCACCGTTATCAAGAATAAGATACTGGTCAGGATGTCGCATTCGCCAATCTAAACAATACTCACGATATTTAGGATGCAATAAATACAAATGTGCGAACGCAAAAAGATAATCTTGTTCGTCTTCGTAATCTTCCATATGTACCATCGGCACTTCAAAACAAGCCTTCATAGTTCCTCCATAATCGCCCGAGCCAGAATTTTATTCTGCAAGTATCAATTAACTAAGACCTTTATTTTGTAAAAATTCTAATATTCGTTGTTTTGTCATATAATCAGGAGCGTCATCGAACTGGCGCATGAATCCCCAAATTGACAATTTGTCGGTTACTCGCAAACAAGTTAATCCGAAAGCTAGGTTAATATTATAACCATCACTCTCTTTTTCTTCGAGACGTTTCAACCGCGCTTTTAAATCGGATGGTTCGCCTAACAGGACATTAAGAAAACCTACAGCCCCGCAACCAAAACAATAATAAGACATATCGTCAACGAAGATTGTAAAAGAAGGAATTTGCTCACCATGAAATGGACAAGCGCAACGCCAGTTACCCTTACCAGCTGGTTCTAGTTCTACGCCATAATGTTTTGCAAATGCTTCTACCAGCGGTTCCAAAATTAATCTCCCCTTGGTTGGTTGTTTTGGTTCCACATACTTAAATCTTGTGATTGGAAAGTTTGGCTTTCCGTTAATAGCATATGAGAAAAATCGGCTCGTAATGTTAAAGACAATACTGGAGCGTCATTAGCTTTTAATACTCTCAACATCATCATCTCACCTGTTATTCGAATACCGAATACGAATGAAGAAGGATTAGTAATTCCAAAAGAACGCGAAGTGTCACTTAGTCTCAACTCCTCACGCTGGTTACCTTCTCGATTCAATTGAGCTGCGGTAACTACAACAATCTCATGTCGTCGTGCTAACGCTTTTAAGTCGTTGGCTACTTGTTGTTGCTCTTGCCAGTCATCATTATAATTTTTAACTGAGTTCATTAATCCGATGTAGTCGATGAATACCAAATCTGGATTTTCTTGAGCCACCAAACTACCAATCTGAGGACCCGTTGTACCTGGTGGTAAGTCGACGATTGAAATCTCACCCTTATGTGCTAATAGGTTTTGAAGGTTTTCACGATACCTATCTGGATCGACTTCATAACGTAGTAAACGCATATAATCCATTCCAAGTAACCGCGCGTGAAAACGTGAACGCATTCGTCTTAATGGGACCTCTAATGTAACGAATAAAATCTTATATCCCTCACCAAACACGTTACAGGCAAGGTTGGTTAGAAAAGTGGTTTTACCTCCACCGGTGGGTCCCAACACTAACACTAAATCACCTTTCTTCATACCTCCCAATTCACGATTTAGTGTTGGAAAGCCGAAAGGTACTAGAGTTAAGGCTTCACTTTTTTCTTGTAAATATTGATCGACGACTTGTAAAGCATCTCTCTTTAACTTGTGCTTACGCATTACCGGTTGAGCAATGTCTAGTGAAGTCTGTACTTGCGAAATTAATCGTTCCGCAATTATATCTGGTGCTTCTCTTCGCTCCAAGGCCCCAACAGCTGACTCAACAGACCTAACGAGTGACGTACGACTATAATCAGCACGTGCTAGTGTATAAAGAGCAGGAAAATCTTCTTCAGCAACTTGCACTGCTTGCACTTCGTTAAATTGGTGCTGAAGCTGTATCATCGCATCTGATTTACTTTTTTGTACCAGTTGGTTCAATAGGGTTGGTGTTAAAAGTTGATTGAACCTTTGAAAATATTGTTGTGCAAAATGTAACAACCCCTTATACTGGCCAAACATCTCTAAAGGTAACAATAACAGCTCGACAAGCATCGACTGGTTATTCAATCCTAACTTCAATAAGGGTAATGCAACTTGATTATCTGACGTCATGTGACCTCCGCATTAACTACCTTCGCTAAATTATTCTTAACCTCGGTTCGTGTCCAATCCTGTACTGTTTGTAGTGGTGAGCAACCTTTCGCATGAAACAAAGCTGTAACTTGTTCACCCATCCGCACATCTATACCTGGTGCTGGTAACTGAATTACTGCCATCGAACGAAGCAATGTTTCTTCTTGGGCTGCAATTCGTTGCACTACCTTACTTTTTGCGTTGCGGCTATATTCAATTAATGTTTTAACTGAATCGACTTCTTGGAGCACCTTTCGTGCTGTAGCATCACCTACTCCACGAACTCCTTTAATATTATCCGACTCGTCACCAACCATTGCACGATACATTACAAACTTATCAGGTGTGAAACCGAAACGTTCTTGTACTTCTACTGGAGTGTATAACTTCTTCTGTAAATAAACAGAAACTTCTTCGGACACTAGTTGTAAATAATCTTTATCGGTCGAAACAATAACCTTCTCACCAGGTAAAATTTTCGTAAGAAACCCTATAATATCGTCAGCTTCGTACCCTTTGAGTTGCACAGTTACGTAGAGCTCACGTAATTCTAACTCGGCCTTTTCCCGAAATTTATGAAAGTCTTTTAATTGGTCTTCTTGCTCGGTCGTTAGTTCTGCCCCCTTATACTCCAAAACTAACAACTTACGATAAGCTGGAACCCCCATATCCTGAGCTACGAAAATATGATCCACTTCAAACTTGTATGCCCAACGAGCTATGTGTACGATAGCATTTTGTGGCAAGTCTGGTGTAGTGGCAAACACACGCCATAGTACATTATTCAAGTCAACCAAAAGTGATTTTTTCATGAAAGACCTCGCTATTACAATTCTGGAAGATACTCGCTTGGAAGAACCTTCACAGGACCGATTTCTGCTTCAAGAATCCTACGTCGTGCTAACGCGTGTTTAAACACATATCTTGTATGATCAAGAAAGTCAATCACAATAGGATTTTTATTTGGTGCAGGTCGCAAAACTCTTCCGACAGATTGCACTGTGTTTACTAACGACTTACTACTACCTGCCATTACTAAAGAACGCATCAATGGGAAGTCCGCTCCCTCTTTCAACAATGGCGTCGAAATCAAAATTGGGATATCACCCTTTTCGAAATCTTCCAAAACTTCATGTTTATATTTATCAGGGTCATTACCTGTAACAACCGTTGCTTCGGAGCACAGTTCACCAAGTAAGTATGCATGTGGTATTCGATCCACTAGTACTTGGGTTGGTCGATGTGTTTGTAACAATTTAATAGCACGCAATACCAATTCGTTTCTAACTTCGTTATTAATAATTACATCATCATATACCCCTGCGTAATCGTATGAATCACTAGGCATCCTAGGTACGGATATCATCAATAGTGTTGGGTTGGCAAGATACCCCTTCGCAATAAGTCCACTAATATGAACTGTATGAATAATTGGTCCGAAAGCTGCTTCAACTAAAAACTCTAACCCATCATCACGTATTGGTGTAGCTGTTAACCCAACACGAAAAATAGCGTCACACTCCATTGCCATTTTATAAATAGTTTTTGCTGGAACGTGGTGTGCCTCGTCTACAATTAACGTATCTACTTCACTTAACCACTTCCTAAGTTTTTTAAACCTACGCGTTAACAACTGATGGGTTACAACGCAAATTGGAGAATCAGTACCGGGTTTGGTGGTTGCGGTAAGACCAAACTTGGCTAACTTTTGGCATGTTTGCTGCACCAAGGCACTAGACACAGTAACAAATAAAACTCGGTTGAAACTATGGCTTTCGAGCATAGCACCGATAGCTAAGGTCTTGCCAGCACCTGGTGGCCATGAAACAATGCCTCTTCGAATTTTTAATGCAGTGTTAACTCCCTCAGACTGATAATCACGTAAAAAATCGTTATCGCATTGTTCATCGCCCGTCTCAATTCCTGTTACTTGGAATTGAAACTTTTTTGCCACACGAGAAAGATATCCAGTAGGGAAACGACGATTTCCAACTTGCAACATCTTACGAGGCCATGTTCGTTGACCGTATGCCTCAACAGTAAATGATAAAAAGCGACTTAGTTCATCCCATTCATGGGGCAAAGCATTTAATACGTAGCACCAAGCACCCTGAACCCTTAATTCAAGCATAACTGCCCTCAATAAAAGTAACCAACTTCTCCACCACCTTTTCTAGTTCTTTTAATTCGTGTTCCCAAATCACGAGAGTTCGAAAACCATATTGTTTGTATGTCGTAAGCCGTTGTTGATCACGTATTTGTGAACCATCAATCGTATGCCAGTAATCACCAAATAGTTCTATGATAAGTTTCTGACCGTTTACATTTACAAAGTCTGGGTTGAAGTTTCCGACCCAAAACTGAAAGTCGCCAACGTATTTGAATTGGTTTGGGAAGTGTTGGTTGAGAAGCATTTCAAGTTCCAGTTCAGCTTTATTTGGCTTGCGGTTTTGTGCTTTTCGTTGCTTCTCTTGATAAGTTGGATCTTGCCAGCGTTTAATTCCAGCATATCTATGTTTTGCTCTTGTTTTGGGACGAATCTGAGCACACCTACACTTTTCTTTTATTTTTGGGTGATTCATTACTATCAACGCTACACGTCTACGCTTTTCTTTTACTCCAGAAAGACTTTGGACCCTTTGTTGTTTTAATCGATAAGCTGGCTCTTCCCACTTACGTTGCATCGCTTCGCTATGTTTTCTTTTTACTTCCGGAAGGTTTTGGACTTTTTTAACAGCCTGTCTGTGTCGTTTTTTGAACTCAAAAGAGTTGAAAATCTTTTGTTGTTTTCGACGGAAAGAAGGACGTTTCCATAAAGATTGAGATATTTTGCTTCTCTTTGCTCTTGCTTCTGGACAGTTTAACGCTACTTGTTGTGCCTTATTTCGTTTTTCTTTTGTGTTACCACACTCTAATTGAATTCTTGGGTACAAGTTTCGAAACTGTGCCATGGTTAAACCATGTATACGTAAATGTGTTCCAGTAATGGTTTTGAATCGCCTTTTACAAATAGGACAAACTACATAATTGGCTCGGCTAATCATTCTTCTACTCCAAAATAAGAGGGTGTAAGCTTGACATGAGCAGACAAAAGAAGTGCTCGCCTACACCCTCAAAGATTTTTCGCTTGTTTCTGCTCATGTCGATAAACAATTCCAATAACGTGCCAAATTGACTGTAGTGCGCCTTTTACTTGTAATTGTAACATGCTTGCTCCCAATCATGCTATCCAAATCTCTTGGCTTTCGGGAAGCATAAAATTCGGTAGGTGGGTTGTAACGATTGTCTGTTTAAACTCACGCATTAGTTGTCGTAAAGTTTGACTAAATAATAGCAAGTTGGTTTCGTCTAAGCTACCAAGTCCTTCATCAATGAAAAAGCAATCTAAACAAATACCTACTTCACGAAACATTTTTACTAAACCAAAACGTAAAGCGATATCGACCAAAAACTGTTCACCGCCACTACAAACTTCATAAACACGTCGTCCCTTACCGTCAATAACTTCTACGTCAAATTGATCTGTAATGTTAACTGTACGATCAAATTCCAAAAGAAAATGGTTAGCATGCCCCTCAAGCGTAGATAGGGCCCCACGTAAAGCTAAAAGTGTTATACCCTTAGGGCCGAAAAACGAAACCAAATCACGAATATCTTTATACGCCTCTTGCAACCCTACAAGTTTAGTCTGGGCTTCGATCACTTTTTGTCGCAATCCAGCGTATCTTTCTTCATTGACTAAGCGACCACGCAATTGTTGTAATTGCATCTGTATTTGTTGGAATTGTGTTTGTTGAGTTTGCAATTCTTGTAAAGTAGATGCGATGGTCATTTTTTCTTGTTCTACATCTTCGTATTTTAACTCTCCTACGACATTATAAACCCCAGCCCATTGTTTTAATATGTCACGCAAAGCTTGTATCGGGCTCTTTTCTTCTTTAACAGCTACAGCGGTATCAACAATTTGTTTCTCCACATTGTCGAGGTTACTAAACGATTCTTTAGTAATAGGTTGTATCTGTCGTTGACGAGTTTGCAATGAGAAAATTTTCGACCCGTCAAACTGTAATTCTGTTAATTGTTTTTGTAGTTGATCGCATTGGGTTTTTAATACGTTTGTATCTTCCGCGGCAGAAGGGCTTGATAATTGTAGTTCTTGTAAACTTTTAATAGCTCCGTTCGTTTCAGTTTTCTTCGTGTTTAAAGCCTTTACCACGAACTCGAAACTACATCCTACAATATCAGCCAACTTTTGAATACGCAACTTTGGTTCCAAAGCAAGTAGCGAGTCAGCACCACTTTGTAAACGTAGCACACTCGACACAAACATCTCATATGAACAACCAACTTCTTTTTGCAAATATGAAAGGGTTGCATCTCCATGTGCTACTTCACGGCCATTTTCATACAATACACGTTGCTTACCAATCGGAGCAATCGTACGATATTCTTTGTCAAGATGGAACGTAACTTCTACACTACCTGATTTGGTTCCTTTACGAACCAAACGAGTTTGACCACCACCACGTTTATCTAAACTACGAGCACGACGCCACAAAGCAAAAGTCAATGCATCATAAATCGCGCTTTTACCACTTCCATTATTGCCCCGAACAAAAAAGTGTCCTGGTCCAAATTCAAGTTCTAAATTATGATGGCAAAGAAAATCTGTCAATAAAACATTTGATAAAATCATTTTGACTCCTGTGCGACATACACTTTAGTATTTAAAACGTTGCTTACTCCACATTGTTCCAACACCTTTATCAATTTTGGTGCCCGTTCTTTAAATTGTTGTGTCATTAACTCACGTATCGAAAGTCGATTTGCTAAAACCTCTTGTTTTTTAGTTTCAACTTCCTTTGTAAGTTTCAATTCTGGGAGAGGCTCAATAGTTAAATCAACACGTTCTGGTTCAGTTTTTTCTGTATCAAAAACATAAAAACCTTTTGAGTCATTACGCTCAGCTCGTGACACATAAACTGGACTTCCGCAATACCAAATACGCTTACCTACCATTTGATTCTTATGCACATCACCCATTAAGACAAATTTATATTCAACCTCGTCAAACACTGCTAGCGGTAAACCTTGCTGTAGTTGGTATCCCTGGGTTACCTTTGCTCCCACCAAAGGATAGTGAGTAACAATAATAGTATCCTTATCAGAATGTTCTTTAAGATACTGTCGCATGCCACGCCAATTTTCACCCATCACCACATTAAATGAGTAGGGAATGAATAAGAATTTTTGCTCTTTAATTACATGTTCAGTTGGCGCTTCGGCCACGATGGTAAGTGGAAGGTCAAGACTATCAAGAATTGGATAACTATGATAATGTCGTTTGCTTTTTGGTAACTCATGTTGTCCAGCCACAATTATTATGGGCACTTCGGTTATTTCAAGCCGACAAGCAATTTCGTGCAACAAACGTGTTGAAGGCGAATACATGTCACACAAATCACCAGCAATAATAATTGCGTCACAATTTTTATTACCATAATCAACCACGTACTTTAATACGTCAAGACCAATCTGAATACGCTTTGGCAATCCGTTTGAACCAATGGTAGAATCACCACCAAGCGCACCGAGATGCAAATCGGCTGTGTGCAATAGTTTCATGACGGCTCCTTCATTTTAGCATAAACCGCCTCACGAATCTCTTTAATCCATTCAGGCTTTTGTCTTAAATTTGCGACTGCTACGTCTCTATTAGGACCGATTTGAATGTCCCCAAATTTGTGAGTATACATATTTACAATACCGAATTGAATAGCTAGGTGTAGCAAATCATACACTCGATCTACTCCAATTGGATACATCGGATTTTGTTTATGTATAACTGGTATTTCAAGTATTTCTTTTTCATGTGGTGAGCATTTACACTTCTCAACAACAATTTTTAATCTGTGTCCCACATGCACGCCATCAACCTCAACGGAACCTCCCTTACCGCCCATAGCTGACATCCGCAAACGAAGACTTGCATAAAACTTTAATGAACGACCACCAGGCGATTCAGCTTTACCCCAAGCCTCGAAAGCGTCTCTCAGCTGATTAACAAAAATGGCTGTGGCATCAGCTTCCGCTAATTTACCTACTAACTTTCGTAGACCAGCAGATACAATTATGGGTTGTTTACTATAACCCCATTTAACACCACTTGCTTCCATTTCTGCCTTAGGAACTAAAGCCGCAACTGAATCAACAACGACTAATTTGTACAATTGGATTGCCTGGTATATCGCTTCAAAAGCTTCCTCACCGTAACCAGGAGTAAGATATAGAAAACTATCATCATCAGTTTTTAGACCCAACTGCCCTGCAAAAATTGGATCAAACGAACGTTCCATATCAATCAAAGCACACGGAACGTTAGCGCCTTGTGCCGCTGCTAACATAGTCGTAGCTAATAATGACTTGCCACATCCTTCTTGACCGAAGAACTCCACAATACGACCTAGTGGTAAACCATTTCCAAACAAATAATCTAACGAAGGAACGGTAGTCGAAATTCTCGAAGTTGGTTTAACCTCTTGAACAATGCCCTTAAATGACTTGTTCAATTGCTCTTTCAATTTTACAAAATCGTTAGCTTCCTTCGATTTCGCTTCTTTGGGTTTTTGTTTGTCCGCCACTTTATGTCCTCGTTAAATCGACCTGAATACTTAATGCTTTCAATTGGCTGCTTAACGCGACTTGAATGGAGTTTAAGTTCTCCAATAGGTGGCCAAGAATCTTAGTGCCACTCTTAATCTGTGCAATTTCTTTTATTGAAGCAGCACATGCTATTTCTACTTCTGCCTCACGTTGAGCGACTGTACCAGCGGTACCTTGCATTGCTTGTGCTTTTTCAATTTTAAGCAAAGCACTTTTATACTCCAATTGCCCGGTTAACTCTTGCAACTTCGTTACGACTTGATTGCGTTTAGTTTGGCAATCTGCCAAACGAGAAGAGATGCCTTCTGGAGTTGGTGTTTGCTCCAATTCGACGACAAAGTGTGCTGGCTCAAACCCTGCTAGAGGATCAATCAATACCCCCGAGTCTCCGCCGGAGCTCCCCCAACCCCCCGTCTCCAGGCCCGTCTGTACTTCTTCGTTTTCCATTTACAACTCCTTCTATTAAATTAGTTAACTGTTCGGCCCCATATTTAAAAACATATTCGTCTGGATCTAATCCTTCTGGAACAAGCAGGTTCCAACTTTCTGTAACCAAAAGAGGTTTAACACCACGTGCTTTACCATCCCCATCAAGCAAGCAAACATGGTTTTTAGTAAAGCGTAACAAAAGGTATTGCTGCTCTTGGGTTAAATCACCACCAAGCATTGCACATACATTTCGAATACCCGATTGCCACAAAACCAATGCGTCAAATACTCCTTCAACGATGATTACATAATTTTGTTTTACAACGTCTACCCATGTTAAATTCAACAAATATAAATGTCGTTTCTCAAACGAAGGACTAAGCATCCAAGCTTTTTCAATTGGTCGCCAACATGTGCCAACTTGACGTTCGTAAAGATCCAAAATGGGAAACACCACTTTATCAGGAAACACTACAGCCTTAGTAGCCTGTAGTGTCTCCTGACGTATACCTCTAACTGATGTCAACCATTCAAACGTTGTCACTATTTACCACCCAGTTGGGCTCCTGGAAACAAGTTGGTGAATTCTTGTGACGACAACGCAGGTGGTTTTGCTACCTGCGGTTGTGAGTTACCCAAATTGGTAGGTTGACCTGCACCTGGCATTGGTGGTACTTGTGTCTGTGCAGGTTGTGTGGGCTGCGCAGGTGGTATGTGTTGTCCTGCTGGTGATTGTTGGGGTGGAGGAGTTGGGTTAGCTCCTACTCCCGGCATTGGTGGTACTTGTGTCTGTGCAGGAGTCGCAGTTGGCTGTGCAGGCTGTGCAGGTTGTGCAGGTTGTGCAGGTTGTGCAGGTTGTGCAGGTTGTGCAGGTTGTGCAGGTTGTGTTGGCTGTGCAGGCTGTGTTGGCTGTGCAGGCTGTGCTTGACCCTGACCCTGTTGTGGTACACCTTGTGCTTGTTGTGCTTGTTCACGCACTCGTTCAGCATAAAATGCGTAAAGGTCGAATGCATCGCGTTGTATAATAGCCACGTCTTCTTGAGACAACTGAGCATTTTGTGGCGAGGGTAAAGCAGTGTACTTGGTATTCAACCCTGAACCAGTTTTGTTGAGAATAATATCGTAATTTCTTGGATCTCCAAAACCACGCTCAACAATATTATTAATAGCGTTGAACAACTGTGGACCTTGTTCGAGAATCTTAACAGAACCCGGTCCAGCTGGATTCCTTGAATCACGAACATACGCCAGTACAGCAAATCGCTGTGTGGCAACACTACCTTGTGCGCAATAGGGGCAACCTTCCGGTAAGCAATAATAACTTCTTTCGAAGAAATGTTGCTTAAACTTGATAGGCTGTTCGCTTAATATGCGAACAGTTACATCCCCTGTCCATGTCAAAAACTTGTCACCCATTGCGGACGGTATGTCACCCCATTGTACAGGTTCTACCATCTTCTTCCTCCTTACTAGAAACCAAACCATCCCCACGTTTACTATTCTGAGAACCCACAAAACTTTATACTACAAATTGTAATATTTTCGCACGGCAATTTCAAGTGTGTCTTGCCAATTACCTTTCTCTTTTGCGAGTTGCTGCCACCACTCCCAAAAACTGTAATCCTCAACTGATTCAATATATGCAAACCAATTCCCTTTAGTTGTACCATACCTTTCTGCCACAGGCGTAAAACTATACCATGGTCCCTTATATTCCTTTAGTCCTGCTTTGCCCTCATAGTGTGTGTTGGGTGTTGACTGTGGCGACTTAATCCAAACTTGTTTATCCCTTTCAAGGTTACCGAACTGCAGCAAATCATATCGTAAAATCCTCAAATAGATTTGCCATTGAGGACGTATATAGCCCAAGTGAACAAATGGTGTGTGCAGTGCACCAACAGGGCCTGGTAAGCGTGCCCCTTCGTGTACATCGCCTTTAAAATGTAAATCGCCAACTTTCTTTCTAAAAATTGTAGTGCCTTTAACTGGAAACGCACGTGCCATCTGAGTGTCAAGAATACACGGTGCGACTGTAAGATGTGTAATAGGCACATACAATGTATTAAAACGTTCAAGTGCATGTACCGCTTCATCAAATGTTTGCTCACAAAACACTTCATCACAATCTAAATGAACTATAGTTTCACAATCATTACGAGTCTTATCAATACCGAGATTGCGCAGTTCACTAAAAGTATAGTCACCTGCTGCTTCTACAATTGTCAACTTTTCTTTTGGAATTGCTTCTTGATACACGTGACGAGCTTGCTCATCACACCCATTATCCACAATTATAATGTGTGCGACTCGATTAACAATTCCCCGAAGACATGCATCGAAAAACAATGCACCTAAACCGTAAGATTCCTTAGCAATTATTTGTGCCTCGATGTTCACAATCTTCCTGCCTTTAACAAGTTCGCTAGTTCGCGTAAGTATCGTTCCATATCTCGTGCGCGTCCTTGCATGTTTAAGTAGCTTGGATGAGGTAGTGGGTAAAGCATCTTCTCTTGTCCTTCAATTGTTAGCTTCTGTACTTTACCCACATTCGCCATCATAACTGTTTGACCAGTAAAGTGTCTTAAAGCTGTCCCACCCAAAGACACGATTAGTCTTGGGTTTAGTAATGCAAGTTCCAAGTCAACAAACTTACCACACTTTTTCATTTCGTTAATAGATGGGGTACGATTGTCTGGTGGCCGACAGTTATGAGAAACAAGTGTTCCAGGGCTAATAACAAAACTCTCATCCCCTTCTACGGAAATATCCCACAATCGTCGTGGTTGTTTCAACACACTATGCTCTACTTCTAAAACCACACGAGAAAAGTCGAGTGTGTATAACCCTTCATGGTTTTTTAAAACTGCTTCTACTTCGTCTAAACAACACTCCAAACTATCTTGAATTCGTTGTTCGCTAAAACGAAGAACCGTAAATCCAAGTTTCTCCAATTGAGCATCACGTTTTTTATCATACATTTTTTGTTCGTCAGATAAGTGATAATAACTACCGTCTACTTCGACTATAACTTGACCTATTAAAAAGTCAGGTACGAAACCACCAATTGTTTTCATGGTCTTAAATTTGATTCCTCTTTCGATTAAGCCACCAGCAAAACGAAATTCTAATTTATTCGAAACGAATTGTCCGTCTAGCAATTGCATACAATTTTTCCGTTTTCTCATCGCTAAAACAGCGGACTTACCAGGATGGGTTTTATGAAACTTGCGTAAAGCTTTCGCCCCCCGTTTTGCTTGCTCGCTCATGCGTTTAGGGTTATTTGCTATTTCCTTTCTAATACCACGAGACACCCTCAAACATCTAACTGGTTCCCGAAATGTAGCATCCCGCTTAGCTATTAATTCCGATGTTAAGTTCTTTTTCAAAAACATGTGAGTACCATCGCAAACTTGCTTTCGTACAAAAGTGTTAGCCTGTTTCGTATTTTCGAACCTATCTCTTTGACCACTTTTATACTGTTCGGTCATGTTACTTTTTAATTTTTCCCTAACCCTTGGATCTTGTGAAATTCGTTGAGCTCGACATGAGTTACACTCATTTTGTTCTAAGGTCTTGTCGTCAAAAGTTTGACCACAATTTCCACATAAAGATGTCATCCGTGCGAGCTTCATGCCTACTTTAATATTTTTTGCTTCAACCCATCCATCTTGCGTCAAAAATTTATGTTCCGGGGTCACGGTCACTTTACGCGTTTGCCCACCGTTCAATACTAATTTAACAACTTCCCATTTACGTGATTCCCAAACGTACTTAGGATGTTCTTCCAGTAAACTTACAACCCGCCGGAACCTCCCCTTATGAGAAAGCACCAAATCACCTACTGTTATATCTTTAATAGCTGTCCACCCTCGTGAAGTAAATACTTTGAGAGAAGGTTCGACAAAACACCTTACAATATTTGTTATGTAAACTTGATAGGTTGGTAATGCTGCCGAAATGGCTGAACGCAACAATTGTCCTGCTTGACCAATAAATGGCACACCTTCCTTATCTTCATTTTCACCTGGTGCTTCACCTACGAACACGATCTCAGGAAAGAATGACCCAGCACCGAAAACTGTTTGTGTGCACCCTTCTCTCAGCTTACAAGCTTTGCAATTTTTCACTTCTTCCTGTAACGTTGCTAGCATAGTTTTACGTGCATTTTCATCTTGTACAAGTTTTGTCCACTCAACACCATTAACTTTTACTACATTGTTTTCCATTGCTAATTGCCAATTAAACTTCTTAGCTAGCCACTGAAGACCTGGTAAAGCTGATACACCAGCTGGAATTGCTCTTGCTTTAACAAGCGCTTGGATAACACGAATGTTGCATTTTTGTGCTTGGACACGAGCCCTAATGTCGTCAGCATCTACAAAAGGTCTATGCTTCATTAATTCTTTCGCTGCTGTAGCGCCAACCCCTTTGATGGTTGATAGTCCTAAAAAGACAGTCTTCTTATCTTTCATAGAAGCGTGTATATCCCCCTCGTTAACCGAGGGTGGTAACAATTTGACTTTACGTTTCTCCATCTCCTCTTTGATTCGTGCTAGTTTATCTTCATCGAACTCGTGTTGAAGTAGTGCGGTATAAAATGCAGCTGGGTAGTGTGCTTTCATCCATGCTGACCAAAAACCTAATTGAGCATAACTTGTTGCGTGAGCTCTGTTATACCCATAACCAGATGCAGAAACAACTTGCTCGGAAATCATTTCTAACTCATTTAGTGGAGCCCCCTTTTCGAGCCACAACGTCTTAAACTTCTCAATGTGTGGTTTTACCAACTCAGCATCCATCCATCCGATTGCTCTTCTAAAGTCATCTGTATCACTAGCACTAATACCAGCTGCTAATGCGAGTTGCATTATCTGTTCTTGAAAAACTGCAACTCCTCGTGTCTCTTTCAAAAGTTCGTTAAACGGTTCAAATGTATACTGAACTCCGCCAGCCAAATACCTATCAGTCATCCCACATCTAAAAGGTCCGGGACGATACAATGCAATTAGTGTAGCAATTTCAGCGATGTTTTGAGGTTGCAATTTCTCAAGCAACTCTCGCATCTTCCAACCTTCAAGCTGGAACACACCAGCTGTTTCTCCAGCAACAAGCAATTTGGTTACAGCTGGGTCTGAATCAATATCTATAGGCAGTTTAACCTCCGCTAACTTTTCTGCGGTCTTAAGTGTATCAAGCATCTTCAAGCCAAGAATGTCGAATTTAAACCATCCCAATGCCTCGACATCCTTATACTCTGCACGCACCACTACTGTCTTTTTATCTTTGTTATCTACCTTCATCGGCAAACAGCCTGCTAGTTTTATTGGTCCCGTCACAATACCAGATGCGTGTTTTGTTTCGTGACGTACACAACCGTTAAGATATTTAATCGCTGTGTGAACATCAGGATATTGTGCCATTATTGCTTGAAAAGCTGGCTCTTTAATTGCATCATCATAGTCCTCAACCTCCTTACCATCTTCATCAAGAGGTAAGGCACCAATCGCTGCTTGTACGAAACTTTCGGACAACTCCATTACGCGTGCCAAATCTCTAATCACACCCTTGTTGTGCATCTTACTAAATGCCCCACAAGCAGCTGATGGATAGGTTTCATAAATGTGCTTAATAACTTCATCACGTTTGGCTGACTCGAAATCCAAATCAATATCAGGTTTGGCTTTTCTAGTGGGCGATATAAACCTCTCAAACAACAATCCGTACTTAAGTGGATCAATCTGTGTAATGTTAAGCATGTAACAAACTAAAGAACCTGCAGCTGAACCTCGACCCGGACCAACAGCAATGTCATTTTCTCTTGCCCAATTAACCAATTCGGCATTCATTAATATAAAATGTAGTAGTTTATTTTCAAGCATGCTACCCATTTCGTAACTAAAACGCTCAGCATACTTCGGATCTTCCATTAGTTTTCTACGTTCGGGATCTAACAACTCACCAGTTCGTTTAAGTAGTTCGTCCCTTGGTGGAGGTTCAAATTCCACCTTGGGAAACTCTAAACTTTCAATACGCTCAAAAATTTGTGGTTGGCTCTTTTCAACCAACTCGCGTGCTTCAACTCCATGTGCTTGTTCGATGTTGGCTAGCATCTCCTCATCACTACGCAACCAATATGATGGCTTAAAACTCCACCGTTTTGGGTTTGACAATTTATCATTAACATTTATACAAAGAGCGATATCATGCACAGGTGCCATTTCTTTCAAGATGTAATGGGCATCCGAAGTAGCCGTAACTAATAAATTGTGTTCTTTAGCAAAGTCTAAACGAACGAGTCCATCCTCAAGCTCCATTTTATATACTTCTGGATCCTCAACATGTGCCATCAATTCCATTACTAGGTTATCACCAAATATGGCATACAACCTTTCTAACTCCTCTTTGGTTCTGAACCCACCGACACAAGCTGGAGATGCAATTAATCCTTCTGGATCGGTAATATCCTCAAGAACTAAACGAGGCCTATAATAAAAATGGTCAGGTTTGCTAGCTATGTAATCTAAATATAAAAGCGTCTCAAGCCCCTTTTGGTTTGTCGCAATAATTATCAAATGCTGACGGATCTTATTTTTCTCTTGTAATGAAGGTGTCACGTAAAACTCGCAACCAAGAATTGGTTTTACCTCATGCTTTTTACAGGCCTTGACCAAGGGAATCAAACCAGCAGTTGAAGCATGGTCTGTAATAGCTACTCCAGGACGTCCATATTCTTTTGATTGTTTAACAATATCCTCGGGAGAATTGATTCCATCCAACAAAGAATAACAACTATGTACATGTAAATCAAGAAACATCAGTATCGCCCTTCCCACTATTTAGTGAGTTAAACCCCTCTTTACGAAAACCACCAAAATTTTCGTAGTTGTTTACGTCCATCGTGAGCACACAGTCACTTGCATTTCTCAATTCTGAAGCTTGCGACCCTTCAATACTAACTGTTGAAACATGAACCCCTTCAAATTGCAAAGTTTCTAACAACATAGCAAAATCGCGGTCACCAGCCACCAGAACATATTTATCCAATAAATTGTGTTTGAACAAACGCATAGCATCCATCACTACCATCACGTCTGTCACTTTTTGTACTTTTACTTGGTTCTCCATTTTGCAATGTGTACACATGAATGTCTTGTCACCGCATGCTCCAAATCGCAAAATCAGATTGGGTAGGTAACTTAAGTAATTGACGAAGTTCTGGTAATTCTCCGAACCACTTTCGTCCGGATTATCACAATACACGTACATTCGCCACTTAACCTTATTGGTGTTTTGTAGTTTTACTCCTTGAGTTTCGCTAACAATCTTTCTAGCTAGCTTCTCATAATCAATTCTAATGTTCCACTTACGACACGCCCCAAACTCCAAATATGATGCATCGACTGCGATTATCAACATTTGTTACTCCCAAACTTTTTGTAGGAGACTAATCTGCGATGTGGTGTTGCTTATGACAGAATGCTCGAATTTTTTGTTTGCTCAAGTAGTTTGAAAAACTCGTCTTTCGCTGTTGGCTCTGTCAAAAAGATACCAGTAACGGCTGAAGTAGTTACCGGGGTCATTTCTTTAACACCACGCGAGAACATACAGGCATGCCAAGCTTTGATGAAGCAAATTGCTCCTCTTGCTCTTAATTTATTTGTTATCTCGTCAACAATATCTCTCGTCAACTTTTCTTGCAAAACAGCTCGATGTGCCAATCGTCTCGCAACACGCACTAACTTACTAAGTCCAACCACCTTCTCTTTTGGTATGTACCCAACATGGATACTCATAATGACAGGAAGAAGATGATGTGGACAAACTGTGACAACACAAATCGGACCCACGGTTATCATTTCATCGTATCGACCCTCCTTGAACGTAACATCAAGTTCCTCACCTGTAGCACCGGTGCCTTCAATTAGTTCGAAAAACCCTTTTGCAAATCTTTCATCTGTGCGAATAAAATTTTCATCATCTTCCAAACTTGGATCAAGCAACTTAATACCTTCGATTAGTTTAGCCCCTGCTTCAGTAAATAACGATATTACTCTTTCCTTCTTCTCAGTCATCGGATGCTCCTACCAATTTAAAGTGATAATACCCCTACAACGTTGTAATACTATTCTGGTAACGTGTTCGTTGCTATACACAAATTGATTGGCTTCTTCAAAAAATTCTAACCCCATACCAATTTGTGCCATCTCTGCTGCTTCGAGTTCATGTTCTGTATATTTGTGAGGTTTTGTCTCATCATTATACTTCTTACGCAATGTCGCAAGAACACCCTTCTTCGGCATGTTGCCCTTACCCGTTATAATCTTCTTCAACGTCGAAGGTGAACTAACTGCAATCTCAATACCCCTACCTGCCATCAACCCCAAAATAAAACCAGTAACACATTGTATTTGTAATATTGATATAGTTGCACCAAATGAAGCAAACGAAGGTCCTTCTGCTACCATAATCCCAATTGGGTACCCTTCGACGAAACCAATCAATTGTTGCAACGCCTCGTGCTCTCTGTAAACCCAATCATCATCTTTTTTGGACTGACCAGCCATTTCAGTTTTAACATGCAATGTCTTAACAAGTGTGCCATTTGAATCGCGAAGCGCCAATCCAATATTTGCCAATCCTGGATCATAACCAAGACTAAAGGTGCCTTCCCTAAGCACGATAAACTCCTCTCGATTAATAACGTTTCAAAAGTTCGTCCTCGTTAATACCCAATATTTTAGTTAGAGCACGAAGAAGGGGAGGTTTAGGGAATGCTATTCCTCTTTCGTATGCACTAATTCCTTGTACAGATATGTCTTTGTGATACATCTTAAGTTGCTGTACAAGTTGAACCTGAGTAAGGCCGGCTTTCTTTCGCATTCTGCGTAAGTACTTGCCGGCCCTCTCATGTCGTACCTCATTCGCTTTGCTTCCCATGCGTCCCCGTTAACTGAGTACCGAACCGCAGGTTTCGCACTGTTTGAGTCCGTTGCTTGTCATTAAGGCTGAAGCAACAGTCTGCAGTCTGTCTTGGAACACCATTGTTTCATTTTCGGTGTCCCTTGCGAGTTCGGTCATACCGTTAATGATGTCGTACAGTGTAACACCCTCACTCGGAATACGTCTTAAAATCTCTTCCCTCACTGATTGCGGCAGTGATACGTATGACGCAAAATGAGTAAGAGTCCTTCTCGGATTGCTAATCCTTACTTCTGCTGAAGCAGCATAAGCCGCAAAAATCGAATCCTCTATCTCTTTTAACAAGAACGGTACTCGATTATGTATCTGCCTCAGTACTGACTCAGGAGTTGCACCTCCCGCGGCATACATCTTTCTTGTCCAACCCCGTAACCCGTTGGAACATACCAAACGCCAGAGATATGCGCCTAGTTTAATTCCACCGTTTGACGAAATAACAATTCCGCCATGGGTCTTGTCATTTGTGTCTCGTTTTGGCGAAGTAGATATTTCAGGGGTGACAACACGCACTTCAAAGTGTCCCTTTTCGTCATGCCCCATCCACAACCTGCTCTTGCCTTTGATTTCTTTCTCAAGCTCAATCAGCAGGTCCCTGTGAGTGACCATTGGCTTGTCGTTTGTGAGGCGAATTATGTCTTTCGCGCCGTTCGCCAGAAACCTTAAATTCGGTTTCCTTTTGAAACACAGGTCAAGCAGTTTTGTCTGCAGTTCGGGATCGTCACCTTCGAGGCCTTCTACAAACTTGCTCGATACCCCAAATTTATTAAATAGTTGACCCACCATGTGTTTTTCCAGTGTGTACGTATCGTCTTGAAGCCCCAGAAGAACTTGGTCTCCTGAAAACTCGACTGACACGTGCTCCGAAACTGGAACAACCTTTTCGTCTTTGAGTTGCTCAATGGCCCCCTCAAAGCTACCTTGTACTTCTCTTAACATAACGTCTCCTCTCTACAAAATAGAACATGTTTACCTTCGATATTCAATTCTGCATACAGGAGATTGTCAGTACCCCAATTTTGGTTTTTCAAAAAGGCAGGGCCTGGTGGGACTTTCACCACACGACCATTACATGCCCGACAGATGCGCGCGTCCACCGTTAGGTTCCAACCCAACATGTAATAGCTCCTTCCTGAGCTTACAGGCCCATAATACTCGGGACGAGAGTCGAACTCGTACGCTCATAAGAGCAATGGATTTTAAGTCCATTGTGTCTGCCATTCCACCACCCGAGCTATTCTGTCATGGTCGCAATCTTAACTGCTTCTTCAATCCCGACAGTGTCAAGAAGATTTTGCACCTCTTCAACACACTTAATAAGGTCTTTGCCTGTCTTCTCAAGTATCGGATTCATACGCCTTACCAGATGTTTACCTATCTCTATCTTTTGCTCTTGCGTAGTTTTTTCATCGTATTTAAGCATAGGTAGTATCCCCATGCCCGTAAGTATCGGTCGTATGTTCAAGCACGGAGGGGCGCCTTCCAAAGAACCCGAAACGGAATAATCGTGTCCCACGTCGACTCCAAATCCCAGGCCCATTTCTTCGCTAATTGTCTCCATCGGTCTTTTCTTATCAATCATTTCTAACCCCTCACAACAAAGTAACTATAAAACCAACTTATTAAATTATAGTACTGCTTTTCTCGCAAGAGCAACCAACGTAGCGAGATTAACTTCCACCCTTTGGTCCTCCAGGCACAGTACCAAACAATACTCACCAGGAACACCAGCGTTGTCGAAACACTTTCCTTTTACGAACGCTTCTATGCCCTGCTCATCGGGCTCGTGCATATCCTCACGGCAACCTTTCGTAATCTCCTTCAACTCTTTTAAAATCTCATTCACAATACACCCCCAAACAATTTGGTTAAACTTTTATCAATTCTCTTGAATGAAACCTTCCACGGTAATCCGCACTTCCGTCCTCCTTCATATTGATGACGCAAGTGTATTCAATTTTTTCTTCACAGAAGCACTCTTCCGTATGTGGATAGTGTCCGTGCGTGTGGTCGAAATCGACCTTGATAATTTCCATCGGAATGTTTGCAATGAGCGAAAATCCTTGCGTCCTGGGCCAAACAACCCTATCGCCTACATGCAGTTTCGCGATTGCAACAATCCTCTCGTGCTCAGCTTTCCAGCGAGCGACTCTTTCCTCTTTCGTTTCCGTAATCATTTTCCAAACTTCTCCAAACAATTGACCATCGATTAAACCAATTAGGCTACCTTGCAAGCTGGTAGCATGTCTTCCCACTGGTAGAACTTTTTAAAATATCTTGTGCTGTCAGTAACGTATTGGTAAACCGTTGACTCCTTCAATTTGAGTGCGACAGCTATCTCAGCAATTTTCATGCCTTCCAGAACTTTCTCTACCACTGGTTTAAGACACCTGGGCAACTTATCAAAGAACTTCTGTGGTGGTGTCTCCACCATTTCAATGTTGGTTTCAATGCCCGACTCATACTCGGGAATGAATTCTTGGAAATTGTCACGTCTGCGTGCAACACCGTAATACAGAATCGCATTGCGTGCGACCCTATACCAGTACCCGCAGTGACTCCAACTAACCATTTCACCTTTTGCTTCCAACCGCAAATGGTTTTCCCAAAGCGCTAAATAAGCCATTTGAAAACGATCTTCATAAGGATCCGGTGAAGAAGTTGTTCCTGCTGCTTGTGCAGCATACTTCTGACAACCCTCCATTGCCTCTTTGTTCATATTGCCTCCCCTTACAATTGATTTGGCTTCCGTCATCTTTCTCTCCTCTCTATTTGGTATGTCAAACATTTTTTGATTGCTTCTATTATATTATAGGCTACAATTGAAAACAATTCAAGCAAAATCCGCCAAAAAGGCAAAAATAATTAAAAAACTTTTTGACTACTCAAACACGTATATTTATTGGGTTTGCGAACGTTTTGGAATTCCGCTACAACTTAAAGGTTGCTATTCTGCGACCAAATAAAATTCTAAACCTCTAATAATTTGTCTAACAAATCACAGCCATGCAGAATAGACCCTTGGAGGTGATCATGGATAAAAAATGTGTAGCAGTCGCAATTGAAGGTACTGATTTAATTGGCAAGTCAACTACAACAACGGAACTCGGTAGATGCTTAAAAGCCAAGGTTGTTCATTTTCCAGGTGCCAATCCAATAGGGACTTTTATACGCCAGTGGCGAAAAACCGTGCAGTCAGAACCCAACGACGTACTCTACCTCGCTGAGATGGTAATGAGTGCTATTCTTGATGAGGGAGTTAACACTGTATACGATCGTCACTTTTTATCTACACCCGTCTACTCCGACCTTGAAAGAACTTCCATACTAAAAGCTTGGCCGTACCTTGAACGACTTTTTACAAACCTCTTGCACCATCGTATTTATTATATTGTGCTACACGCAAGTGAAGAACTGCTTACGCAACGTTACAAAGATGTTAATCGCGATAGAGACGACTACTACCATAAAATTCAATCCATACTTGAACATAACGAACGCTTCCAAACTTTTGCTAAAATGCTTGGAATACCGATTATCGAAGTAGATGGGAAAACCCCTAAACAAATCGTTGACGAAATAGTGAGACTTTTGAATTTAAACACCCCAATTAACAAAAATACGTAGTTCGGCAGGCTACGACAACCTATACCACAAATTTCCCTGGTTTATCACGGATTTTTCAGACAGGTTACGAACCTGGCACCAATTCTAAGGCAGAACCACTTCTCATTGGGAATTGCAAGACACCTCTTTGTGAAGAAGGTGCGCCGAAAACAGTGACTCCAGTAAATGCTCCGAGTGCTCGTTTCTCAAACGTTTTTGAATAACGAAGTACATCAACAGCGACTTCTTGCACACTTGCTATAAGAGGATTTTCAAGAGTGACTTGATTCACGTATGGTGTCGCGTAAGCGTCATTCAATCGATTAGGTGTCCCAAGCAACATACGAAACTGAAAATAAGTTTGTTTCCATGCGTCAACCCCAGTTGGCTTAATACTACTAAAGTCCCCTTGTTGGTACCAACCATACCAACCTGCAACCGAACCAAGTGGTTGGAATTCTACAGTTTTGGTTTGGTCACTCCAATAGTTACCCACTTCGATCCTATCGATGTACAAAGCTGCAGGTTTAGATACCGATGGCAATGCTACCCCAACGTTTTGAATATAGTACGATTTGAATTGCTGCAAGTCCCACACAATTGTGTACCATTTGTCTTTTTCTGGCAACACAATATCATATGAAAGGTATTTCGCTAACTCTAACCGTTCTTCGTCCGTTACGTTATGTAGGTCAATCATTAATTGTACAGCCAGGTTATCTTGGGTACTCCTTAATGGGATAATCATGAATTGGTACCCAGAAGGTGAACCACCACCTGCCTTACAATCTGCGATTGCACTCTCACCCCAAAAATCGATTCTGATCGAACTCCCATTTGTAAGATAAACACTACTCGAAGTTGTTACTCGGCAACGTGTTGGTGCTGTGGTTAACCACTCATTTGTCACTAACCCTGTTCCGTCTTCAATCGTATTTCCGGCTGTTGGGTACCACCCACCTGTATCTTCAGGACGTTCGACGAACCTTACTTGGGCCCCGATGTGGTTGTAGTTCAAACCATTAGCATATACCCAATCAGCCCACCACCACTTTAGTGTTTGAAATGGTGCTGCTTGTGTGGCAAAGATTGGTCCGCTCTCAAGTACTGCGTGCCTTGGAAAACCGAATGCATTGCCACTATAATTACGTATCCCAATATACCCGTCTGGCGACGGCCAAGAACCTGGTCCTGTTACGGTTGAAAGAAAAAGAGGATCATAAGGTTGGTTCAAAAACTCTGTTCGGTCGTATGTTTGGACAACAGCCATCTTGCACCCTTATGTTGAATACACCATTTTTATCTCACCCAATTCAGCTACTGAATATGCATAGTAATTAAAAGTATGCTCGATTCGTGCGAATTCACCGGGAGTAAATTGTCCCTGGGAAACATCAAGCACATAATCGTGCCAGCCGGCCCCTGATAAAATTGCATTAGCAATAAGTTGATTAGCTGTGTCGTATATTTTAAAAGTGGGTTGGCACTCTGCTCTTGAAACATACGAACTAACATGTAGTGTTCGGGCTTGACGAAACCCATTTGGAATCCCAAACTTAATATTTACTACTGGCGCATTACCACCTGTATTATCAAAACGGGTTGACAATACATTATGTTCGCCTGTATACCAATCACGAACTAGTCTTGTCTTCTCATCAACTACTATCCCCTTAAAAGCTGGTGCGATAAATATATATTCGGTTGGTTGTAAAAGTCCGTGATAGTGTAGATGGTCAACTACCGACCCGTCAATTAAAGGTTTCAATTCAGAAACGTCTTCACCATCAACTGTAGTTCCTGATACCATCACCAAGTCCCCAATCATTGTGCTACCAGAAACCGAAACAGCATTTGCTTGTTCTGGTGTTACTTGATGGGGGTTGATGTCATTTAGGTGTTGGTCGTAACCAGACCAGAAAACATCAACATCAATATGGTCAACCAACACTCCTGAAGAAACAGCTAAATCATCTGTAAGTTCCCCGCCGGGTAAAGTAGCTTTGGGCCCAACTAATGAACCAGTACTAAATACATCGAATGACGTACCAGACGAATAGGCATTAGTTACGTCCACATCATCAATTTTAGCATTAAGTATTGCACCACTAAACAGAGCGTGAATATTTGCAAATTCGAACTCAATGTCAGGATCAGTAAACTCAAAATATGTTGCTATTGCTTGCTCAACAGTCAAATCGATTACTGTTACTTTTGTAGAAACGACTTCATCCTGAAACCATTTTGTTCCATGTGGGTTATGTTGATTAGAGTGGTCACCTGGAGAAATGTAATAGGTCTTACACGGTGGTTCGGTATCAATCGAATGGTCAGCCATTCTCATCGCAACACAAATCGAATCTTTATTACACCAATCACTTTTATAAGAAGTTGAAAAACGTGTACTAAGTTTGGCTCCCTCACGACTTCCCGGATATAGTTCATTTTCGGTTAATGTAATATATAACCATGTATCAACGCCACTTGAAAGTCCCGACCAAGCCATTAAGCCACGCTCAGCCACATAAATGTGATTGATAAATGCCTCGATACCAGACGAGTAAACTATCGTTCCTGATTCATCTGACCAGTATAATCCTTCTCGAAGCACACTACCAAATGGAGTGAGAGCACCCAATAACTGAGTATCAATAATCTGGCTGCCTTCCTTCCAACGAGCAGCAGAAGGCTCACCACCACAATAATACGGGATGCGATAATGAGTTGTTCGACAAGAAAGTTCGTTTGTTGTGATGTAGTCCGTTTTAATTTCTGTATCACTACCGCTTGCACTGGTAGCAACCAAAGTTACTGTATATGAAGCACCTTCGTCAGAATATACGTGTATGGGGTTCTGCTCAGTACTCGTATTGCCATCTCCGAAGTCCCACAACCACGAAGTTGCGTATAGTGACTCATCAGTAAATTGTACTGTTAAAGGTGGGTCGCCAGATAATGGAGTCGCTGAAAAGTCGGCAACAGGCGGAGGTAGATCATAGTGAAACCCCATATCGACTGTTGTAGCATCTGTTACATTATCAGTTCTTGTTGTTCTTGAAGTCCAATCAGGGATTGTGTGAGCATTGTCGCCAGTATCAACGCAAGGACTATCTGAGCCTTGTCCGGCCGCTATCTGGCTTAAATAATAACTTCCGAGCGGCCCGACGACGTGAAGAGGGTCGGAAGTAGTATTGTTACCCGAGTATTTTGGAACAGCGTATTGTGTTTTATAGCAGGTATTATAAACATAGCTCCAAGTAGTGCTTTGATGAAGACTGGTATCGTAGATTTGATTATTGTAAATAATCGAATTGTAGATACGCGCCGTACCCCAACCCTGCGCACGTACCCCACAAGAAACCCCGGCCTTTCCTGTTGTATTAACTATTGTGCAGTTGTATATGTATACATTAGTACCACCGTCGTTAATAAGTATAGCATCACCGCCAACAAAGTTGCTATACCATAAGCAATTAAGAAGTTGTGGGTCAGCACCACCCCAAACAAACATAATACCAGTAGTAGATTGTCCCATACCAAAATTACGCACAATGCAATTTTTAATTATTGGTGCTGTTGAACTACCACTAATAATCGCGAAACCGCCATATCCAGTTCCAGCGAGACCACATCTTATAAAAGAGATGCCGTCTATAACAAAGCTATTGTTTTCTCCTGAATGCAAGTAGAAGAATCTTGCGTCGGCATTTTCCATATCGAAGATGCAAGCGAAAGGCCCGTTTTCCGATTGAATAGTAATGAGCTTACCACCGGGATCAATATTTCTATTATTTGCACCTGTATAAGTACCATCCTCGACAATAAGAGTATCAGTATTGCTCATGCCAGCAACTGCTGTTGCGAGGTCTGCAAAATCTGTTGGCATGTAATAAGTAGCCATTTATTTCTCCAGATCTACCGTGATCCCCTTCGCCTCGAACATCTTTTTAAGCTCAGCAAGAAGTGCCTGTGGAACCTCTACTACTTTATCTTGGCCCTCAATAATTGCGTACCACTTGTTTTCTTGCTTGTTGTAATCCAGAATTATTTGTGGATTTAACAACTTATGCGTATAAGATATTTCCACCACACTCTCCTTATGTCTGTTTGTCCTCTTCTGCCCACCACATTATATTACTCGCCCTCGCAGCATCGCCGCTACGATTAATCATACGAAATAAATATTTTTCGCCACTTTTTAATATAAATTCCCCACCTGTTTCAGCAGATGATGGGGCCATATCATGTTTGCCCCCACCCTCCGAATGCGTATATGCCATTCTTCTGCCAAGAGCGTAAACGTTTTCATTTGTATATGTGTTTGCAAGATTATCAACAAGCGTAAGAGAAACGTTTTCCTGAATAGTGTCTATTTCTGCAAATTCTTTTTGGCCACTTTCTCCATCATCTATACAAATTATATGCCCTGTTTCAAATCCTGCCGTAGCCGTGACATTGAGGACTTTTTGGCCAGCAGCAGACTCTGCATCAACAGTCGTATTGACGATTGTTGGAGTAGAATACAAAGTTGCATCCGAAGCTGTATCTTTAAACCTATTGCTACAAATTGGACCTGCATATCCATCTAATTCAGTACCGTTCGAACTTACAGACGGGTTCTCATACATAGCAAGCTCCCATGTACCTTCAAGTACGGCATCTACACCCATCATGTGCAGGTCTTTATTGGAACCGCAGACAAGCAACATAAGAATTTCTGCATCGTCTGCTGTTGATGGGAAAAAATATGAGAAGTGGAATACATGCCCGTTATGGTTACATACATGATGGTTGGACGCCACGCCAATATAGCCCTCGTCGTCACAGATGAGTGCAATGGGGTCGCCGTCTTCGCTGGTTCCATACAATACTTTCCAATGAGACATTACACTACACTCCATTCATTAGTCTGACCTATAGCCTTCATGCACTCAAGGTCTGATATAATTTGAGTTGCCGCACCGTCTATCGTTTCAGCGCCCTCGCCATCTGCAGTTACGTCATTGCCGGAAGTCCCTGAATTTTTAATGCTATAACACTTACCCTTGTTGTCAGCAAGCGTAGGCATGTTGATAGTTATAGCCCCACCATCAGTATCTGCGATGATATACATTGGGTCGTTGTCAGTTATCGTATATGGAGAATCGGTGTGATCAATTTCTAAAATATCGGTTTTGAATTGAGAAAGATAAGGCTGCGTGCCACCATCCATAACATAAACAAAATCGCCCGGGTCTGTGAAGTTGTAAATGGTGGTGCAGTTCTCATAACTGTTGCCTATGAACCACCAATTTGAAACCGTTGGGTTGGCCGGAATCGATGTTGCGGATGCACAATCCCTGAAAATATTATTCGATATTATAACATTATTCACGGTTAGATTTGCCGTGTCTTGAACATAAATAGCCGCATTTCCTGCATCGCCCGAAAAAATATTGTTCGCTATAATGAAGTTCTCTATCTTGTCTGCGCCAACTGCAGCATAAAAGTAAATGCTGGTAGTGCCGGTTGTGGCAAACCTGTTATTAGCTATGATACAATCTTGTTCGTCAGTCCATAAAGTGTGTGCACCTATTCGCAAATAAGACGCACCAACAAATGTGTTGTTAACAATCCGCGAGTTGCGGGCATTGCCAACTGTTAAAGTACTGCTGCCAGTAAAATAACAATCTTCAACCGTGCAATACGTACTTATATTAAGATAATGGCTATCAAAATAACACTTTCTTACAGTACAGACAGAACTAAGGCCTGAGTAGTCAGCGTTACTCTCAAAGCTGCATTCCTCAATAACGCTGTATGACCCGATATTAAAGGCTTCGTAAACGTTTCCGGTTCTCTTAAACGTGATGTTTTTGAAAAGACAATACTGTGCGCTCCAATCACCAAACATTTCTATGCCTGCCGCGCCACTCCAATCAAAGGATACTGCACCGCGTCCACCAAGACCGATAATCTCCGTGTTGCTTGTGATTGCTATAGTGGCGTCGAAATCATAAGCTGATGCGTTTGGTAGTACGTATATCCTGTAAACGTCCGAGTCCTCAGCGTAGGCTACTATTTCCGCTGCCGTCGAAGCTATCTTGACATCCTTGCCGTCCGAGCCGCCGAAGCCCCCGAGGTTTTTCAGCAGGTAGCCATTCAAATTAATATCATTGTCCGCTTTATTCTCGTACCCCGTGTTGCCCCATGCCTTTGATATTGTGGCCGAATTTTCTGTAACTCCACCAGTAAGGTCGTTTCCAATAAGCCTGTCAATCGTAACTGCGGAGCGAAGCAGAAGTGAATCGGTTGAGCCCTCAAGTTCGCTGTCACTTATTTCGTCTATACCGAGAGTTCCGATTGTCGCATCAACTTCTATTCCGTAAGTAGGCTTGGTATTAGCTATCTTGATACCAGAAAGCTTTAGGCCAGAAAGTGTGCCTTCGCATTCAATCAAAATGCCCCTGTCGCTTACTTCGTCAAGCAAAATGTTTGACAGCACCCAATCGCGTGCTGCTTTTGAACTATCTACCTTAAGTAGTATGCCTGTGTTGTTCATAATAGCGCCGTTTACGAGTACATCGGAGCAATCATCTGCAGAAGCTTCATCTGAATGAATTACAAGCGAATGTGTTGCTTGCTGCTTGGCATTAAGGTCGATAACTCGAACGTCTTTCGGATTTTTAAGATACAGGCCATAATCGCCAGTTCCATTCGACAGGTTCAAGCCACGAATCGAATGATACCAGCCTTCAAGATAAACCTGCGTATGGGCGTTGTATTGAATATAGCAGTCTATGATTTCACAACTGCAATGGTTGCTGCCATCTTCCGTAGCAACAATTCCCTTGTAAAACTGCGATATTTCGACATTCTCGAATCTAAAGCCCCTGATTCTGGAGGCCCCACAAGTTTCAAGATAAACGCCATAGTTACCATCCGATGATGGGTCCCAATAATCGTTCCCCATGAGGTATATGTTTTTCCACTTACAATGGCTCCATTCTGCCTCGCCGGGATCTGGGGCGAACATGGGCTCGTCAACCGCGCCTTCCCATTTGAGCTTGCAGGTGCGACGCGGTGCTATTCCCTCAAAAGTTTGTCCGTGCTTAAAATGTATCGTTTCGGTGATTTCCCAAGTATAATCATCCGTGGATGTATCTGGCACAAATAAGAAATGTGAGTTTTGCGGGGCGTTGTTAATTATATCCTCAACATCTGCGCCGGGTAATATGTAAATAAAAACTTCACTTTGATTTTCCCATTTACCAGTTGCTGAATTATATTTCAATACGTCGTTGTGTTGTAAGTTTGTAACACTAACGTCAGTATGATCGACTCCACTAAGTAAGTGGTAACGTTTATGGTGGTCATCTTCGCCAATGGCTGCTAAACCACTGTGGTACATTTGAGTAGCTCGGATACCATCGTGTATGTGACCACCAAAAGGAGCAAATGCTACACCGGATTCAACCAGTTGACCTTCATGCCAAATTCCAGAAAGATCGTGAACAGCCATCCCTGAACTAGTAACATCTGATAGATATGCAAACCACTCAAGACCAGATGCATTGCGGTCTTGCAATCTCAAACCGTTACGTTGTACTTGGTTTGTCTCAAGCGGATAGGTCTCTTGGTCTTCCCATTCAACGGTGCTAACCTTAAGGATACCGAGTACCTTACGCTTGAGTCTTCTCCACCATGCGTCTCGTCTAGCCATTAACTCCCACTAAATACAGTTCCATATTCATATACGACTTCACCCAAACAAACACTCTCACCTGACAACGCGCTCATTATCCACTTTGCAGTAGCGAACTCTCCTGGTATCCCAAGACCACTTTGCATTGTAAATTCACGTTCAGCCCAAGAACTTCCAGGTGCGTGAGAATCAGAACGCGTATCAATTAATATTGTGCCAGCTGTATCGAGCAGAACGAAATCAATATCAGCACCTGTAAAAGGCAACCCAGTTGTTTTATAACGCTCCCAATATCTTATTTTTTGTAATGTTCGAAAATCAGCAGGGACACCCAAGCGTTGAACAACCATAAAGCTTTCGTTATTATCTGCTGGTAGCCACTCATACGCATTATGTCCACTCGTATAAATATCAACCGAATAAGTCGTAAGCATGATACCTGAACCAGTACCATACAATACTGCGTCAGCATATTCGGGTGCGTACATTAAGTACCGATCTGCCAAACCAGAATAATTGTGTAGGTGGCCTGGTACACCTGGATCCCATGGTGGTGTCGGTGCCACATAAGTCCCATCAGAACCATCAATCATTCTTTTTAACAATGATACATCTACCCCATCGACTGCTACACCTGATGCCATATCTAAATTACCAACCATCGTACTACCAGATACTGATACAGCACCGATTTGATCAGCTGTTACTTGGTGTGGGTTACCATAATCCGTATAGTGATCTTCTACACCAGACCAGAAAATGTCGACATCAACCCCATCAATTTTAACGCCTGAAGAAGCTGCCAAATCACCAGTAAGCAAGCCACCACCAATTGTGGCCCCACTCATTACTGTCAACTCACCCAACATTGTAGTGCCACTAAACAGTGCCACATCACCAGTTAAGGTAAGAGCGTATAAGTTGTCAATATGGGCATCAGTCGCATTAAAGCTTTGTGCAACTATCCCAGATGCAACTAATTGTTGAATAACTTCGAGATTTTGCACTTCCATATTAACAGCTTCTAATGTATCAAGAACCTCTAGCCCTGATATCACCATTTCGTCTTGATACAAAATAGAACCGTGTGGATTTGTATTGTCGTTAATATGATCCTGCCAAGATGGGTTTTTGACATAACCGGAAGGTTCTGAATCAACAGACGTAACACCGGTTCCTGGATTGATAGCAGTACCAACCAAAAGTGAGTCAGACGGAACTACTCCTGATGTGTTAAGTACTGTAGTTAATGCACCTGTTTCTTTTGTGTCTGCAGTCAACGACACGAACAAATAGTTTGTCCCGCTAACCACACCGTTCCAAATAAGTGTATCACGGGCGTAACCATAAACTTGATTGATGTAACAATCCAACGAAGACAACCAAACCGATGTGCCAGAAAAACTAAAACTGCCTTTTTGAATAACACCATGACCACCTGATTGTGCACGAATTGCGCCATAAAGTTGGGTATCAACAATCTGCATTCTTTCCTGTTCGGCACGCGAGCTCAGGACGTCGCCGGAATTGGGAAATGGAATATGAAAGTGTTTAGTTTGTCCACCATAAAGTCCCATTGACTACTCCCCGAACTTTTTCTTTCCTACAATTGGGTCATTGCTACTACGAAAACGATACAAGTCTTGTACTTCCTTGAATTCCTTACCTAGTTGCTCAAGTTCTGCGTAGCCAAAACTTGCACCCGCTTGAAACTGTGACACTTTCTTTATTAAATTAAACATGCCCTCTGATGGTCGTCGACCATTTGATGAATTCTGGTCAGCTGGTAAACGTGGCATAAACTCAAGTAAACTTGTATCAATGTATTCTGCTGCTACAGAAATATCATATTGCAAACTCGAACCTGTAAATGTGTGCGTTAACTCTGTAATAACAAAAGTCAACCCGTTTGCTCCAGTCTTCTTGCTTTTGTCTAACAACACAACAATTTGATATGGCATGAACCTTGCCGCTCCCCAAGCGTTGAAGGTAACATTAATCTTTGGGTGTATGGCACGTTTCCAGGCCTCGTCCACATATTGCATATACAGATCAGGATCGAACATTTCTGGTTGACGTTCTAACCACAACTTCACCCATGGTGCCCAAGTTGGGTCTGTTTGTCCACCTTCTGGCCAACCCTCTAACAATATAGCAGTTGATACTGGAACAGGCATTCGCGTAAACTTACCACGCAGCCGCGTCCCTTGTATTACTACCATATTACGTGTATCCGCATCATTATAAGCTACGTTAAAGTTGCCTTTGTATGAATTAAACCGATTGACATCCAAATTACCAAAACTTGTTGGAATATCGGCAAACTCTTCAAAACCCTTTGAAGATGGGAATATCGCTGTTTGGTTTACACCAAAAGCTGTAGCCAACGGTTGATACACAATGTGCCCAAAACGATTAGCAAACAAAGCAAACCCTGAATAGTCGGCTATTTGCTTCATGCAATCCCACAAAGTTGAGTTTTGTTTGAACATGTATAAGGGTTCAAGATTTATGATATCCTTAAGCGGCAATGTGGCATGAAAAATCGCTGGGTCTAATTGTTCACCACGTAAAACTGGTACGTTTGGAACTGCCTTTGGAAAACCTTCTATGTGTCCCTCAAAGCAGGGACCTTTAAATCCTGCTACATCGTTTTCGGCTCCCTCCAATACGCTGGCTAGTGTAACTGATTGTGAACCATCCTCAAACACTACAATTTCGTCGTCTGCATAACCTGCCGCACGGGCAATGTAATAAACCACTGCTAGGTGTCACCAGCCATCGAAGATTGGCAAACATTTAATTGCATACTGCTCCTTAGCACGTTGCATTGCAGAAACACAATTAAACGTGATCTGTTCGTTCGCACCGGGACTATTACGAACGAAACTACGCGAATTGGTGAAACCCTTAAATATTAATCTGGTTGTGTTTTCTTCATAGCCCTTGCCTTCGATTCGTATTGGTTTGGTACCAGAGATTTGACTTTTGATTTTGCCAATAAGTTCTTCTGAACCTGGTGTGCGTAAACTCGCAACAACCTTTGCAGTAATTTCTTCTAACCCTTCTGTTACGGTAGCTGATTCAGTAACAGCTTGAATTTCACCAGCGTTCTGAACAGTTATTGAATGGGGTACGTAAAATATCTCAAATGTGAGTTGGTTAATTGCCGGTGATACACATTGCTTTAAACGCCATGCCAAAAACACCTTGTGGGTCCAATCATCAATATCATCATCCTCACTCAACATTTTAAGATATTCGCCAGCAGTGTCAGCCAAATCTTGCTTGGCTTGGTCAAAGGTCTTTTGTGCTTGCTCTACTCTACGTTGAGCATTTGTAACTTCACCTGAGGTTGGTGGCTGATCCCAATGCGTAGGAGGTTCATTTTTTTCGTAGGCACTTTTTAAATCCTCATACTTTGCAGTAATTTCTTCTAACCCTTCTTTCGCGTTATCATAACTCTGTGCACTTTCAGTTACATCCGATACTGCTTCTCCTGTTGCGAAAAAGCGAAGTGCCCATTTAATTTGCAACCGATCTGAATCTGTCTCAAACCAAGTATCGATAGCCTCTTCATCTGCTTTGCGATTTTCTTCGTCACGCGTACCTGTTGCGTGACCCTCACTTGATGCATATAACACGTCAAAACTACAACGCTCCAAGTATTGAAATTCTCCGTCTTCGTCCTTTTCGTGAGGAAACTCTATTTTATTATATGGAGCATCCGGAAACTGTTCTCCGTCGTACACTATAGACTTTTTACCAACATAAGACAAATTCATCCACGCCTTAATATAATCACTCGTCTTGGAGCGTGTTTCCAACGGGGGTGGCAGTAGCAGCCCAGCTCGCGCGTGTGAAAGAGGCATAAATCGAAACAATTGTTTAGCTCCATAATTAGCGATTTCTAAATAACAATCTTCACTTTCAATAGTTTTATTATCTCCTGTAGTCTCTTGTAAAGGAGGCAATCTCAACTCCCCGATTGCAACTTCTTGCACATCTTCGGGACGTGGTAGGTTTTCCGGTGAGGGATTGCCCTCAATTATGTAAATGCGACCTGCCAACGGATAAAAAATTAAATCAACAGGAGTTGCGTAAGCGTTATCATAAATCTGGCCTCGTCGTAATGGCATAGACGCTGAATTGATTTTAACATATTCTTGTATAGTTCTTTCTTCGCCGTTATTATCTTCGACCTTTTTAGTAGCAATTTGATAGAAATCTACTCCGATACCCGAACCAAATCGAATTACGGCCTTTAAAATCTCTTGGTTACTTTTCGTAAACCAGGTAACTTCAGTAGACGGCACTTTCGGTTGAGCCATATAAATAACTCGCGCAGGGTCAATAACCCCTCCCCACCAATCTTTATCTTCGATCATTCGTGCATATTCAGGCGGCATGGTTTGAGACATTACAGAAAAACCAAATGGCTGGTTGGTAACAAGTTTAAACTTAGATTTTATTCTTGTCCTTAAGTAGTTTTGAAAAAACTCTTCTGGCTTATAACTAGCACCATCCGCCCACTTCGACAACTCGCGATCAACGATAGGGGCGCCCATAGGTAACAAAGAATATCGCTCAAGATAGCCATTCCAATTAGAACTCCATTTTACTTCGCGGTACACATTATCTTTGTATAATTCTTTAGGCGTCCAAGAAGTACAATTCCAAGTACGAGGTCCTGAAAAATCATACCCATCTTTTTCTTCTGCTTTGTTTACCTTTTTTTCAGGTTCTTTATCGAAGCTAACACCAAAAAAGTTGCCCGTTCTCGGAAATCGTGCTGGCGTAGAACCCGTTGCGATTTCATCGCTCCAATCAACTGTATCGTCGAGAGTGCAAGGAGCTGCAAGTTCACAACGAAATGGCAAAAGCATCCAGGGACCCAAACGAGCGAATTTTGCTAATTTTTCTCTTGTGGTGCTAAAATTTTCCTTCCAATCAAATCGTGGTGTGCTGGGTTCATCAAAAATCATTTCTAAAAACAGTGGAACACTTTTTGGAAAATCATGAATCAATTGGCTATACTCTGTTGGGTCGGCAGACGACACAATGGCTTTGGGTACAGTTCGTGTTGTTAAATCTTGCCAGTCTTTGACTGTCGCCTCTTGTTCAAGCACTACCCTTAATTCTGGTGTTGGTTTATCTTCGCGTGCCATTATTATCCTTTGCCGTACCCACTCATTCTACCAACGCCATCTGCAATATCTTTTTGCACTCCAACACTCTCGTGAGTTGCACTAATCAAGTCACTCAATTTGTCAGCCAAGTGTGTACGCATGTTATTGACTTGATCACCTACAATCTGCTGCCAAGTACCAGCCCCACCTCCGCGCATCTCGTGAAAACCTACATATGCAGGACCCTTTAACCAAGTTTGTCCCCGCATTTCTAATGTTCTGCTTAACTGGGGCATTCCAATTGAGATTTTAGTAAACGTTTCTAACCATCCGCGCCGCATAACGTCTATGCTTTTAAAGCTCTTCGCGAGTGCAGCTGATGATGCTTCTAAATGCTCACGTTCTCTCTGATAATCTTGTTGCTGACGAGCGCTACGTGCAAGTCGCAACTCCTCTAAATATTTCTCATAATTGATTTCGGACTCGCGAACTGTTAAACGCATTGATTCAATTGGTGCGATTTCACGCATTGAACTGAGAATATCTTTTGTGTTGCTTACCATCGTTAAACTGTGATCGAGAATTTTTTGTCTACGTTTCCACAATTCATCTTCTAGTAATACACGACGACCAGCTAGTTGGTTTTCCTTTTCTTGTAACTCAACACGTTTCTGTGCTACCCCAAGGTTTGTCTGCCCTAGCTGTTTATTAATTTCTTCTCTTTTGGTTTTGTCAGTAGTTTTAGCTAACTCCGCGGATAACTCCTTAGCCATTTGCTCACGAAGTTTAAGACTTTCACGTTCTGCCTCAAGAGCTTTTTCGTCAGCAACTAGTGTTGCCACAAAGGCAGCGTTTTGCACTTCTATCGCTGCTCCGCGAGTTTCGGCTAGTTGTAATTCAGATTTAGTAACTTGAGCCCGTTTTTGCAATGTTGCAACCGAGATATCAAGTACCCTATTCACACCAACTACGGTAGCCAATAAAGCCTCAGCTTGGTCATCCGCTTCTTCGAGTGCGAGAGCTTGTGCTGTGGCAGCCCGCCACTCCCTAGGCAAATTAGCCATCATTTGATCAGGTCGTCGTGCTGCTTCTTGCACGCCACCTTGCCAGAAACGACTAATATTACGTGTAATATCACGCTGTCCTTCTCGTGTAACTTCTTCGATCATTTTACTATGATTGGTAATAGCACTAACAAGTGAACTTAATGCGCCAACGGTCACACCAACTAGAGCACCAACGGGGCCAGCCACTGCGAATCCAGCTATGGCACCACCGCCTGCACCGCCAACAAGACCACCAATACGCTCACCTTCACCCCCAGGCTGTGCACCAAACATACTACGAGCAAGACTACCACCAATATCTTTTCCTAACATTGCTGCACCGAGTGTGGCAGTCCCTTTCCAGAAAACTTGACCGGTACCATGCATTACTTTACCTAACCGAGACATCCCGCTATCTAGCTTTACAAAACTACCAGTAAGAGGTTTCCAAAAATCCTTTGCAGGGCGATGCCAATCTCTACCACTAAGGTACTTATTGACACCCCAACCAGGACCAGGTGTTCCAAGTGTTCCGCGTGGTCCTTGATAACTCGCACCCAACACTCGTGATTGCCCGCCGGGCCCCATTACCATTATTTGATTGGCCCCAGCTTGTGTTTGAGCTGACGCAGCAACTTGTGTCGCAGCAGTTTGCATTTGTGACGCGGTTACTTGTGATTGAGCACCAGCTTGTTGTGATGCGGTTACGTACTGTCGTAAAACTTGAATTGCCAAAGCGAAAGCTTCACCCATTGATTTAACAGCAGGTATCAACGTCCCTGTTGCTAAACGAATACCACCAATACCAACACCGATAAAAGCTAAACCAGGTCCTAGCCAAGAAAGAATAGGCAACCACTCTTCCCAAACGTCCCCAAGTGTACGACTCATTCGTTCAGTAGCAAATGTTTCTTTACTACCTTCGCGCATAACATCAATTAAAGCTTTTAGTTGCACTACTGATTCGGTGCCGCCTGCTTGCATAGCGATAAAAAATGCTTCAGATTCAAATCGTCCTTCTGCGAATGCGGCTGCCAATTCTGGAGCTGTTTGTAGTATACCACTAAGTCCTTTTGTTGCTTGTTCAGCACCCAACCCCAACCGATTAATTAAAACGTTTGCAAAATCATCGCTCATTTGTGCACTAGCCATTAACATCGGTGTCATTTGACTAATCGCACTTGATAGTGAAACAACTTCTTGATGAGTGTAAAAAGTGCCTTTTCGCAGTCTTGTAAGCCTGTCAGTCAAGCGTCCAAGGCTACCACTTAAATCACCAGTTGCATTGCGCCAATCTCTTAAGCTCTTGTTAAAAGCAGCAACTTGTTTATCTGGGATAACCCGATCAACCTCATTTATTAACCTAATTAAACCTTCAATTTCAAAACCCGTTTCAGCAGCACGCAACCCAAGTTCTTTTAATGAAGTGGCTGCCTTCTTAGTTGATTCAGCAGTTTTTTCAGATTGTACAGCAAGTGTCTCTTCAGCCTTTTTTACTAATTTCATACCATATTGGGCTTTCATAGCAGCGCTCATCCCTTCTTCAGCACCTGCTGCAGCCCCTTCAGGAATAAACCCTTCACCGTCTGGCATTACCTCGTTCTCCTTATTTCATTACGCAATGCTATGACAAAAACGACTAGCAAGGGCACTACAATAAAGCTACCAAGAATCTTTGCGTACCAAGGTCCAAATATTACGGCCATACTACCCATCGCCCATATTATTGGTCCCAGAAAAATAGCTAACAATTGTTCTTCACTCACAATACACCTCGCAAAATGGTATCATCCAATTTTCCATTCTGCGTATCATTATTTAACAATTCCAAGATCCTCACTCACCTACAACTGGCCCACTACCAGTACCAGGAGTTGTACCAGGCCAACTAAAGTCGCCATCTGTAACTATTCCTGTAAAACCTTGTGGTATTTTTACAACACACAACGAACTTTCACAATCCCGAAAATACATTACACGCTCACCAAGCACCACAGAACCTGGTGAAATATTATCCACTTCTGTTTCAATTGTAGCAGTGGTCTGTCCACCCTTGTTACACGGAATTATTTTTAAAGGATTAAGACTCGTAACGGTTGCTAGCCCGACTTGTCGTCGTTGGAATAAGAATAAGAACAGTTTTGCAAATTGCCTTAACGTCCCCCAAATCGCTGCCAACTGTTGTGAAACGGGAGCAATGCTTTCACCTGTACCAGCGTCATAACCAGGCATTTGAGTTTCATCAATTTGCAACCAATCACATTCACTAGTTGTTGCTTTGAAATATGGTCCAGTCAAACTAATTAGGTCTTCAAATTTACTTGCATAAGTTGCTGGGTCACGCCCGTCGTAAGCACCAAACTCGTCAACGTAAATAAATGTTCCGGAAATGTCATCTCGCGTTGTGCGTCCACACAAAACCCCAACTGGGTTCCTACAATCATCTGGCCCTGGAAATGGTTGTAAACGTGGTCCTGTACAAACATCGTCGCCGTTAGGATCATAGGTAGGTGGTATAACTCCATCTTCTCCAAAAGTGGTACCACCAGGTAGTGGTCCTGGTCCAATTGGTCCTGGTCCCGCTGGATTTGGAGTTGGTGCATCGATTGGACCGTATTGAGGCATTTGTAAAGGTATAGGTACAATGGGTGCCCATTTAATTGGATGCGATAAATCGCGTGTTGCGCCAATTACCGTTTGATCACCTGGATCACGAGAAGGACCACCACGTTCTTTGCATTCATCATTTCGTTGAAGGTTTCTAATTGGTTCAACACGTTCTTCTGGTATTACTGGTGGACCCATCCATCCCCGTACATAGTAACTTGCTTGTTGTGGAATGGTTCCAGCATAAACCATTTCATTAGCAGTAACAGTTCTAAAATCGATAGGACCGTAAAGTGTATCCAAACCACGATAGTTAAAGTGAGCCAGTGTATTGATGTGTAACATCGTGTGTCCTTTGCCAAGTAAGAACACATCGCGTAACAACCCATGATTACCTGGCATCGGGTTAATCGAATCAACAATAATACCACCACGTGGATCAGGTGCGGGCAACATCTTAAGAGACATGCGATAAGGTGAAGTAACAAATTGCTTGATCGTAAACAAGTCACCAAAATCGCCTTCCAACCCACAGCAGGGTGTGCCAACTCTAGACGACACATTAAAATATTCTTTATCCGGTCTTGCGTCGTCAACTCTTAATTCTGGAAAAATATCTGAAACTGGTCCGCTTGGTCCCTGATCACTAAACTCTGCTACAATATATGGTTTATAGAAAAAGACGATATTCTCAATATCGGTATCATTCAAACGTCCGACAACTTCGAACACCTCTCCTTCACAATGCACGATTGCACGCGTAACGTTTTTAGTTTTATGCCGTCCATAACAATAACAAGATGTGCCACCCTCACCAGGGAATATTGGCCCCTGTCCTTCTGGGTCTAATGAACCTACTAAACATTGCTTAGCATTTATAATTTCGTCTGTTGCTCGAACATAATCATCAGAAGCGAGAACGCCATGACCAGTGGCCCCCAATGAATAATAACTTTGGTCATCACACAACCCCAAATTAACCCAGGCCAATAAGTGGACTCTTCGATCGTCTGCGTCGTACCAAATACACGGATACTTCAACCATTCAAGCGGCCAAGCCTTACATCCAGCCCAACCGGGAGCTGTATCCAAAAAGTAACATGGTATGCGATAATCCTTAGAACCTGACGTCTTGTCTTGGAATTGACCATGAGGCATATAATTGTGAAATATTAAATGTCGACAAGGAGCCGCTGGTCCATATTGTCCTGACCCACTACCTGCTACAGCTTGTACTTCACAAATTACGCCCCCCTTAGGTTGGGCTCTCCTAGCAGTCCAAGCTGGAAATGATTCAGCAGTTAAATCTGGATAAAACAAGAAGTGGTGCTTTTCACCAGTAACAACAAACTGAATCGATTTGTCCCCAAAGATCACAAGTCACCTATATACTAGCGTTCATGGCTCGGACTATCGCGTTTACGACCTCAAGTGGTAACCCGTCCTCACCAAGTAAAGCATCAGCGAATTCACTTGACATTCGCACAACACCGAAATCATCTTTTTCAGTCGCCCACTGCTCTTTAGGAACAAAGCTACAAGCTTTTAAACAATACATCAGTTGTAGCTTTGTATGAGTGGACACGTCACGCGGTCCCAAAAGCGAACTTGCTCTTTGAAACTGCTGTTCTAAATCAAACCAAGTTTTGCTAAACGCAACAGTTTCCTCAGTAAACTCCTCTTTGTTACGTGATCCCATTTCCCCTTCGGTAAATGCTTCAAAAGAACCATCTGGTCTTTTGCGCACATATATCTTAACCTCAATCAGCTCCTTGCTGCGCTGATACTTCAAGTCAAGTTTAAGCTTCGATACATCCTTCTTCACCTTTTGTGGGGTTCCTCCCTCTTCAGCCATTACTGACTCCTTTCTACTTTGTTTCAAGTTGGTCGGCTCTTACCTCAGCTTCCGCACCAACAATAATTAAAAAACTTTCGACTTCTTCAGCTGACATCATATCTACCATTTTAGGTGACAGCCCAAATTCTTTCCACATTGTTCTATATGTAGCAATTTTATCAACCACACTATCTATACCTTGCCCTCGGAAATATGTTTTTGCGAGGGCTTTAAGACTTTTGGGTCATGTCGCCGCCCTTCGTAAATTGCCCGCTCTACAAACTGCTCTAAAAACTCACCAGGTAATCTTTCGATCTCATCAAGCGTTTCTTGAGTCAGACGTGAAAAACCTTTTAGCATGGCTGGTGACTCAAACTGTAACTCTAAATCCAAATCCCATTCTTTTAATAAATATTGTACGACCATCAAAGTTCTTCGGTTCAAATCAACTTCTTTGTTGCCAGTAATCCGAGTACGCATTGCTCCTTCATTGATTATGCAACGCAAGTGAAAAGTTTCGGGCAACCATTTAGCAGTAAATGTTTCAATCCAACTTGGCAGTTCGCCTAGACGACCCTCTATGCGACCTACTTGGTCCATACAAGCAGGACGAAAATTGCAAGTCTTAAATTGCTGGTTACAAGGTACTTGGACACCCCCCATACATGGAGCTTTCCCTTGCTCGAATAAACAATGATTCGACATTAGCTGTAAAGGACCTTTTCTCGTATCAATGTGATAAGTAATTTCGATACGCGTTTCTGGAGTGATAAGATTAGCGTTTGATTGCACGGGTTCCACCTCGCGCCTCAACTTTCTACTGACTACGTCAGTACTAGTGCTGCTTGTGACGAAGTAGCAAGTCCTCTAAAGTTAATAGTACGTTGCACGATTTCATTTCTACCAGCGCTCTCAACTGGTCTCTCTTCTAACCACAGGAACGGAATGGTTAGTGTCATCGACTGCAGATTGATAGTTAGCGTAGTACCGTGATACATATCATCGCCGTCTGTGAAAACTCCTGCAGGACCGTAATATTGGAAGTTACCAGTTACTTGCATAATACCAACGCCAATATCCTTAGCGTATAGTGAGTTGTTAAAGGTAACAATTCTCACTGCATTGTTTGTAACTGTTAACTCCCAATTGGTAATAATCTCACTCGCAAGTTCTGGTGCAATTGAACAACCACCACTAAACGTCAAAATTGCACCATGATATGGCAACGGATTATAATCATCATCAGTTGCTTGGCGACATGGATCTTCATAGGTGTAATCACCCACCGCGGGTGCCGACCCACCAGCACGTCTTGTAGTTGACCAAATGTTTGCACTAAATGTTACAAGTGCTTCAGACGCGCCCCTTATGGATAAGGAGTTAACGATCGCTTTGTTCTCACATTCAGACTCGTTACCCGGATACTCGTATGTTGAAGTAGTACCCATGTTGATGACGAAACCCGCACCGGTAGCGAAACCCGCATCACGAGTAGTAGTAATAGCATTAGTAATTATTGCACGCAATGCTGTAGCATAATCACCACTACCACCAAAAATGTAAGTGTCAAAGTCCCCATCGTAGAAGATTGGACCGGTAGCGGCCAGAATTTCTGAATGGTATTGATCTCCAACACCACTCGCGCCGCCACCATGGACACCTTCGTCTTCTAAAGTGTTATGGCGTGCAGCGATTGTGCAACGAGTAAACGGCAGCACATCGCCATTTACTTTTGCAAACCCCTTAAAGCCTAATGCCAAGTTGGCCATGACCTAGCCCTCCGTGTAAATCACAAAACCTTTTTTCGTCTCAAGATAACTTGCTTGCTCTTTCGTTACAGGTACCTTTTTCATGCTAGGGAATTCTACAAACTCTGCCCCAACACGAATCATTCTCGGACGCTCACCGGTCCACATCACTGCTACTAAAACCTCTTTTTCTGTTTTTGGTATAACGTCTACTTTATGGTATGTGAGTCCCAGTTTCTTCATCTTAGCTACTGTGAGAGGTAGTTTTTCGACATATATTGGCTCGCCCTTCTTATATTCTACCCCTTCGGTAACGACTGCTGTGTGAGGTCCTTCATATACGATTGCGTACATGGTAACTCCTATAATGCAATTGTTCTTTCGATGTGGTTCTTCACAATGACGTCTGTACCTGATGTACCACCGGCCCAAATTAAACTTGAAACATCAAGGTAAGCATCAGATGCACTACCCACGTTAGCCCGCTCACCGACAATTAGTCCTGAACTAAGGTCTACTGTTTTCTCCTCAGACGAGCCATCTTCTTTTGTCAGGCACAGTTTTACCTCAGCATCGTTACTTAAGTTCTGTTCGGCAATTTCCATAAACAACCTTGCAGCTGCGTGGTTAGTTGTGGAATATGAACCACTACCAGTACCGATAGCAACTCCATCATCCCACGTACCAGTACCCGAGCTTGACATGTGAATTGTCGCCATGACTTCTTCGTTAGGATCGAATACATTAATTGCGTCAAGCCGTTGCCCTTTACACGCGTTAAACACATCAGCGAAAAGTTCAGCGACATTGATACCTGATGTGGTTAAGAACGCATTCAATCCCGCTGCTCCTTGATTCCTTACGTGTACATCAAGAGCATTTACGAAATCGTTCATGATAAGTCGGTACGTGTCGTTGGGCTCAAAATCCTCATCCAGGTCTGCTGCTGAAGCGACTAGATCTTCTTCAACGTCACTGTCACCGGATAAGCCCACTCCACTGTGGATCCTATAGTAGTAGTAACCACCACCTTCGTGATTAGCATCTTGCAACCCCGAACGAATTTCGTCGGCTTGTTTTGCCATCCTATCAGTTAGCTGTTCTAACAGGTTGTTACTGATCACGCCCATCTGTTAGCCTCCTATAAGTCGTTTCCTTTTAACTTTCTCCAAGTATGAAAATTGGATACATCTTTACCCAATAGGTAATTCTTGCAATTCGCACACTACCTGTTTCAGAAAACCCAAGTTCAATTGATGGTGCGAATGAATCACCGACATTGTAATTGACTTTCTTTCTGTCACCAGTTACTGTAAATTGTCGTTCGTTAAAACTGTTTAAATATGATTGTACTGAACGACCTAGTACTGTCACTGCCTCTTCTGGTACAGTTTTGTCTTTCGCAGTAATTAACTGATACATACAATCAATATAGAAATTATGTTGTTCTTCTAGTACTCTTGTAGCAAATTCTGAAGTCGTAATGTTAGGACTGTAAATAACCCTAATAGCCGGGAATTTCGTGATTCTAACACGAGAGCCCCGATGCACTATACCAAAGTCATTGACATTACGCAAAAGCTTCCTATCAATCAATATTTGCGCCCAAATACCAACTTTCTCAGAGAGACGTTGGATTATTGTCTCTATTAACTGATCAGTAATTTCTTGAACGACGAACTGGGTCATTCTTCTCCCTGTTTACTGTACAGTGCTTCTTGCACTGCTTCTTTTATCCATTGTTTAATTTCAGGTGCCATTTGACGTATCGCAGCTTTTATTGGGCTAACATCTTCCCAACGTTTATCGCCTACGAACTCGCCAACATCCTCGCCTAGTTCTTCTTCAACCAATTCTTTCAGAGGGTTTTCCTCTTCCACTATGACCATCCGAAATAAGGAATTCGAGTTTTCGCTGTCTGAGTCATTGGCGACTGCACTAAAATAACACCATCATTATTATTTGCCTTTTGTGCTAGAAGTTGATTCTGTGTTAAGTAATTTACTATATTAGGAACTTCTGTAACATTTTCTGGTTTCACTGTCATTAACACAATGCCCCCGCCACCTTCTGGTGACTCATGAATGTGACTAATCATAGCGCTATAAGGTGAACTAATTAACACATCATAAACTTGTTGTGAACCTGGTGTTGGGTAACTGTGCACGATTTGACCTTGTCTGGTCTCTGGTAGTGGAATTTCCATTGTGTGCTCCTTTTCAAACTGTTCTTGCATAGTCGGTTGTTTAGGCTGACTCACACGTCTTGGAGCAGGCTGTACTCCTTGTTGTTGAGCGACTTGTTGTGCTAGTTGCCAAATCTGTTCTGAGTTTTGACTCATAAAATGCACTGTCGCTGCACCAACGATTTGCAAGGCTTGCTTATCAGTCAAACGTTGATAATATGCTTTCAAGCGTTGAGCCCAATATTTCATTGCAGCAGTTAATGACTGTGCCTTCCTATCCACTAGACTCCTCCTGCTGCTGGTGCGCCAGGTGGTGTTAACGGAGCCACTTCAGGCGGTATAAACTTGTTCGGGTTCTTGTATGTCTGGCCACGAAGCATTATCTCTCTTCTTTGAATCCTACCAATTTCTTCGTCAGCTTGAGCTTTATAGGTAGCAACCAGCTCTGTAACGTTTGGCTGCACTTCTCCAAAATTTGTTTCCACAAGTTCTACTGCAGTTCTTTTTAATGCAATCGTTCGAACCGAACCTGGATACACTTCATGCCCATTTTTGTCTAGTATTTTTTGTACTGGTGTATACATTACAGTACTAAGTTCATCATCTAGCACATCATCAATTCTTGCTTGTGCTGAGGCAACCTCTTCCGGTGTTAAAGAACTAATACGATCGTTACCGACTTCCATACCAAGTAGGAATCGCTTAATTTCGTCTTCCGTTCCGCTATAATACTCGTCAGCCATTAACTCCACCCAAATTTAGGTTTTTGTTTCTTACCCTCACGAGGACCAAATGGTTCTCCTTCAAGCTTTTTCATTATACCTTCCAAACTCTAATTAATACGTCAAGTATTTCTTTACGCCCATTAAGTTCAGCTTTCTTATATTTGCCACCCAACCAACGCTTGGTTAAGCTAGCTACAATACTCTTACGTATTGCAATACTTTTGTATACTACGTCACTCCAAGCAAGGTTCAAATCAGGTGCTACATCAGCTAGCCAACTAAACACTTCGTCGCCAAACTCTTTATTCCCAGTCGTATACAACACTTGGAAAAAGTGTTGTGGACGTTCGCCTTCACGAACTTTATCTACAACAAAGTTTGCGACAGCTTGCACATCCTCATTTGTCGGCTTCCATTGGTTTCGCTTTATCAAGTTAGCGAGTGAGTTAAGGCTTTTCGCTTCAAATGGAAACTCTTGTTGTGCTTTCTTTTTCATTCCTAATCTCCAAAACTCAGCTCCAAGTGGTTTAATTGGTTGTGAACCCCACCTATCTAAAAACTCATCCAACTTATCAAGTTCGTATTCGTCCCAATGTTCCTCATTCATTACCCTTGTAAAGACTGCCGGATAAGGATCACCTCCACCTAACATGAAATCGAGAAAGTCCCGATTCGTTTGCATCTTCTGTTTAAATTCTTCAAACGTCATTTACGACCATCCTATTTCTAATTTCTCTTTACCAAGACGCCATTGCTCTTGTTGCTTTAGCGTTTGAAGACCACCTTGACGAAACAAATACTTCCACGTAAGGTCAATGAGCCAATCAAAATCATCTACAGTTTCCAAATACTCTGCAAACGCCCTTTTAATTGCTTCAAGTAAAAGACTATCTGGCACTTCTACTGCCTGTTGGAGTTCACGTAAATGTTGCTTTTCAGCAATTAAAGTTTCCTCTTGATAATTATACTCGTTTAACTCTTCTGGATCAGTTGGACTATTGGACACTTCATTTTCAATACTTCTACGTAAACGTGGAAGTATCATCCGAGCTATTCTATCCAACGGATCCAATTATAACCCCCATAAACTTGAAGACAACCGATGCGCAGTTGTCCAAGGACGGAACCTAAACTTGGTAGACGTAACCGCCCCAATAGGTATTACCGACCTTGGTTTTCTCCACGCATCAATCATTGCTTTCATTTCTGCTGTCTTCGCAGCCATTACGCTTTCAGCTTCCGCTGGATTTGCAAATATTAATCTTGTCGTCCACAATAGTTTATCAAGTCTCAGTATATCCAAAGCTTCAACAAAAGCACGTAATACAACGTAATGTTTAAATGCTGCAGGCAAATTTTCTAAAGTATAATGAGTTAGTGGTGCCCGCATATTAAACTCATCAACTGCTTGTCTTAACAATTCTAACAAACGGGAAGTTGTAAAATAAGTAAAATGATATCTAACCAAAATTGGTACACCATCTGCTACAGCTGCATTCAATATTACTTTACCCAAACGATAATCTGCGTAAAAATCGGTTACTGCTGTTGCTCCTGTTCTCACAGAAACTGGTCTATCATATCGCCAATTTTGATATGTCGTCGTTGCTTTCTTGCGTGTTGGGTCTAAACGAGCTGGCTCATCATAAACAGCTACGTCACCGAATTGTCCAAGCAGCAACTCCAAACTTGCAACATGTCCTGCTAACGCTGTCGGAATCTCAGAAACTTCACCAACAACAAAGTCCCAATCCTCGTCGTGGACTTCTATCTCACCAGTCTGTAATATTGTACCACCGCCACTGGTTGCAACATAAGGCCACTCATCTTCGTAACTGCCTGGCTCTTGGTCTTCGGGAACAGTCCAGTCAGTATAGTATACACCAGCACGAACATGAACAGGATGTAGCGCAACGACTCCACTACTGACTGAGTTGCGAATAATTGGAGAAGAAACAGAATAGGGATCAGCAAGTATACCAGCACTGGTAAAATACTGATAAAGCCTCACTGTATCGTTCTGAACTGCTCGCTCCCGCTCGACGGTCAATTATTACTCCTTTTAGTGAACAAAGGGGCACCGAAAATGATGCCCCTTCGTTTGGTGACTCTTCCTCGTGTAAGGAAGGCGCCCCTCGGTAGGGGCACTCCTCACTCTTACCGCCTGAGTATAGATGGCAACAGAAGTAGAGTGCTACAGCTGACTATTACGTCAACTGCATTCTTGCAACTCCAACGTCTGTAATAATTGCCATTCCAATGTACTCATAGAAGACCCATCCGTACATCAGATTCTCAGGCTGGTTGGCTTCCATCGTGTCGAGGTCGATGCGGACAGAGATAACCCCAAGGAACTCAGGATCCGCAAGAGCGTAGACTTTCTTCGCCGTTACGATCTTGCTGATACGAATCTGAGCACCCCACAGGTCACCCATATAACCTGTCTTGAGAAGTTCACGTCTCGTGACTGGGTCGAAATCAGTTCCAGTCCAGGTCCTGATGTGGCGATAGTCAGTCGCATGCATCAGCACGTTAGCAACTGGAGCGTCATTCTTCTCAATCAGAGAATAGAGCTCTGCAAGAGAGGTTCTCGTGGGTTGAGTGTACACACCAGTCGTGACACCTGCTTTCGCGGTTGCACGAGTGGCCGCATATTCGAGCATGGAAATAAACTGCGTGTCTTCCTGCTCAGCCATCTCAGCACGCGCACGAACCTGCGACCTGTCCAGAATGTTGAAACGCCTGACCGCAGTTTCCAAAATAGGAATGCGAACAAGCACAACAATCGGGAATGGAGCAAGCTCAACCCGTGTGCCCTTGATGATCTCCTGTGGTGCGGAACCCATCACCCCTGCCACGTAGGCAGAGAATTGCGGATCCTTATCATACCACATAGGAGCCCCGTTCGGAACGTTATCGACAAAAATGCACTTTCGTGCAATACCGACATAGTCCCGACCTTCCTTGAAAGGCTCGTACATCGACTGCGCAATTACTTCACGCCCTTCCGCAGTGCGAAAGTACTCCGCCAACATCTGTTCGTTGACACCTGGCATCTTAAAACCTCCAAAATTCCTTAGTGAACGAAAAAGCCTCCCTGTATATTAGTTTTCCAATCTATCTATTACAGGTTAGCGAACGCACCTCTGTAATAGAACCTGACTGCTCCTGTTGGAACAGAAAGTACACGGCCGAGCTTGACATTACAACCCGCATTGCTATTGGTCAGATGACCGGTACCGTCTTCGTACACGTACTCATTGACAGCGAACGTAATGCCTGATGCGATTTCAGCGGACTCAACAACCGCGTCATCCATCAGAAGCGAAGCCATTCCAGAGCCCACAACCTCGTCGTTACTTACTTGCCCGACTGGATCGTGCCTCTCAAGTACCAACGCTTTGATAGCCGTGGTCGAACCTGCCGCGATAATCACTTCTCCGTTGGAGTCAATCTCGACAATGTTACCAGGCATGAAGGCGTTAGTCGAACCGCTTTTAACAGTCATGGACCAGCGAAGCCTTCCACCCGCCAGAATCTTCATGTTGTTAAAGCCACCAAACTCCTGACCTTTTTGATAGTCGGTCATCCTACAAAACCTCCTTAAAGTGTCCTAACTTCTTTATACCTTAGGTGGTGTATTCCACCCGAATGTTGTTTTTCGTTCATGTTCGGGTTCTGTTACTTGTGATGGTACAGCCTGTAACAGTGAACCTACAACTTCTTTCTTTTCTTCTTTCTTCGATGCTAGTTTGTCATGAAGTGTTTGCACATCCGTTTCTTTCTTTTCAAACTCCTCATCAGACAGTACTAACAGTTCCTTGAAGAAGTCCTTCTCGTCTTTCTCATAAAGCTCAGCCATTTGCTGTGCAACTCGTTTAACTCTTGGAGAACGAATCATAGCATTGACTGTGTCTTTCAATTCAGTAATTTGGTCCTCCCTATGTTGTAGTTCTCCACCGAGCTCCTCAATCTCTCTTTTACGAGCGAGCAATAACTTCTTCAATTTTTCCTTTTTCGCTTGCGTTTTCTTCGATGCTGTTTGTACTACTGGTTGTGCTGGTGCTGGAGCGACTGGTTGCACTTCAGTTGTCTCCCCAATCGCCAACTCGTCAGGTCTCGCTTCACCCTTTTGTTCAACGGTTTCTTTTAAGCGACCAACAAATTGATTTTGTGCTTCTTCGTCCGTAAAGATTCCAGTTAGTTCATCAACTACCCGATCAACTGTTAAGGCTTCAATATTAGCTATTAAAGTAGCCAACACGTCAACCATAACGTCAACAATGCCACTAAACTCTCTTGGTTCCTTTTCAATCTCCTCTTGTGCTTCAGGAGTTATCATCGCTGGTTGGGCTTGTGGTTGAGCTTGTGGTTGGGGTGTTGCAGTTTCTAATTGAGCCTCTTTCTTTTGCGCCCCAATCCCAGGCCGCTCTGTTCGTCTCATTTGCCCGCCACATTCGGGGCAAGAAATGTCACGGCAATGTCTATCCGAATCCATTTTGTGCCCACAAGACAAACATTCGCACTCAATAGTTTGTTGGGCTTCAACCAACAATGTAGCTAGTTTACCAGCACCCAAATAATCTACATAAACTTGTTCAAGACCAATCTCTTCAATCGCTTCTTTTAATTGGCCTCGATAATCTTCTGAGACAAAGTAAGCTCTTTCATTCTCTGGCTCTTTAGGAAATGCTTGTTGCAAAGCAATAGCCAATACCGGTTTACTATCTATACTAACAATATAACTCGGATTCTCTATATCGTCAATAAAACCAATTGAAACTTGCCCATCCTTAGCCATTGCTTTAAACATTTCCATTTGTTGTAATCGCTCCTTAGCTTTTTTCTCGGACGGATAACAACCAAAACTTTTACCTTTTTCAGAAAGAGCACACCACTCGTCGCCACGTTGCTCAATTTTTGCTTTCTTTTCCATCACCGGTTCCTTTTGAGCATAGACAGGTTGCACTGGCTGTTGCACTGGCTGTGTCTGTGCTGGCTGTGTCTGTGCTGGCTGTGTCTGTGCTGGCTGTGTCTGTGCTGGCTGTGTAGCAGGTTGAGCAGGTTGGGCAGGTTGGGCAGGTTGAGCAGGTTGGGCAGGTTGAGCAGAGATTGGAGTAGTAGCTGATTGGGTTACCAAAGCTTCGGCTTCCGGTCTTGTTAACAATTGAGCATCAACACCACCGGTAATTTGCACATTGCCCTCGAGGCCAAGAATACTTTTCCATTCGGCCCAAGTTTTTCTTTCTACAGCACCAGGCAACTGAGCTTGCTTTTGTGCAATAAGTCCAATTTCAGGATTTGCCTCCTCAACTACTAGAGTTTCTCCTATTGGTTCTGGCTCAACTATATCTTCCTCAACAACCTCTTCCATGACATTCATTACTTCATTAACCGTTTCTTCGGGCAACCTATCGATTAAAGTTTCTAACTCTTCATCTGACAATGAATCGATAGCGTCAGCTGCGATTTCAGGATCCACACCGGGCACGGTCTCTTGGTCTTCTTTCATTTCATCAATCACTTCTTCGGTTGATAGTTCTGGTGGAGCATCGGGTACTATTGTTTGTTCCTCAATAAGAACTTGTCCTGTCTTCTCAACAAATAATGCTTCAACTTGCATCGGCGACATATTATCCACATCAGCCATCCACATTGTTTTAGCATAATCATACATATCGCCGATACTCTTTCTGCCTTCCTTATACATTACTAACATTTGTTCAGGGGTTGTGGCACGCATTTCTGCTGCCTTAAACTGTCGCGCGAACTCACCATCGCTACCAGGACTAGGTACTGCCGCACCACCACCAGTAGAACCAGAAACTCTTGTAACCTTTTTGGTAATTGAGGGCATTACTAATCCTCCAGCAAGTCAATAATCGATTTGCTAGCTACTACTCTTCGTAGTGTAGCTTTTTGGTCAGCTGGCGCGCCAACCGTGACCCAAGACAATTCCATACCGGTAATGCCTCGGTTATCCTCATAAACTCTTTGACCCGTTTTAGGGTCTTTTCTTCCCTTGTGATATTTTAAATGGTCGCACCATTCGTCTTCTGTCTTAGCCTCATTGCCACAAACAGAACAAAGACTATGAGTAACCCAAACGCCCATTGAAGCTGTAACTGGTTTACCACGTTCCAACGCTTCAATCAATAAAGGCTCTTTTCTTTGTGCTTCTCTCTTTTCGGTTTCAAGTAAAAACTCAATTGCTTTTTCACCAAAGATAGGCCAAACGTCAATAATTGTCCCAACACGCAAATTTTTGTTATGGTTGAGTAGATTGGGCTTGTCACGCCACGTTTCAAATGCATAAGCCCCATCAGTGTTTTTTGCTAAAAGAGTATCCCGCCAACGAAAATAATCACCGTTATCATTTGGTTCGTCTCCGTGAAGACCAGTTACTTGAGCATAATAACAATTGGGTTTAACAGCGATGAGAGCACGCCCGTTGTGTTGGGCTGCTCTTTTTCTCATCCCGTTAACTAAAGCTCGTGAAGAAGTAACATTGTCAAGAAGTTGACACACCGCCAGCTTTAGACTGCACCGTTTTATCATCGCCATTTTCGTTTGCTCCAACTATATGTGATTCAGTTATTTGAATCATGTAAATCTTGCCCTTGCGAATGTTCAAGACTATCGTCCCGTAATTCACCTTCTTGGGTAGTTTCTTCTGATTCATTTGAATTGTCTGAACCACCTGTTCCCAAATGGTATCCACAGTATAAACAGACCTCACCCTTATGAATTTGCCTTCCGCACCCAGGACACTTCGTTAATACTGTTGCCGTTACTGGTATCTTCTTAAACAAGACATTCTCCTCTGGTAGAACAATTGTGAAGTTCGGACAAATTGATAAGTGATTATGATTAAGCAATTTCGGCGCCAGGTGCGCCAGTTGGTAGAGTTGACTCAGCAGGAACAGTTTCGGGAACTGTTCCACCTTCACCTGCACCCATTCCTGTAGGTAGGGGTTCGGTTGAAATTGGTGACGCACTCCCAGGTAAGATACCAGGTAACCCTTCACCTGTCGGTGTGACTATCGCCGCCTCGCTTTTGGCTTTTTCTTCAGCAACTTTCTTACGCATTTCGTCTGGGTCTAAATTAACCAATTTCAACAATTCGCCATTCGGAATCAGTTGTTGTTGCACAAGTCGTTCATATAACATAATCTTCATCTGGTCATCACGCAAATTAACTTTCGACCATTTTACAGTAGGTAAATCCGGAACAGATTGTCGTTTCTTAATCTTTATTCGATGTGCCTCTTCTGCCGCAGACGATTTGTAGATTTTATGAATTCGACATAAAGGCTCAAAAACATGACGCAACATCCATTGTTCCAACCTTTGTCGAAACACAAGATATCTTGAAACAAGAACATCCAAAGCTACTGACGCGTTAGCGTACGTCGGCCCTTCGCCGTGAATGAAGGCTTTCGACATCATTAACCCTGCTAACATCTCTCTTTCAATTGCATCGAGCTCAGGCCCAATTGCCAACATCTTCGTACCGGGCCCTTCAATTTGAACTCTTAAAGCGTGATGCCAGACAATGGCGAGATTCGGGTCTGACCATGTTGCTGCGAGTAAATTTCTAAATGCCTCAATCTCGTCTTCGTTAGCTGGGGCTCCAGATTCACCGATCATATAAAATTCTTTTGGTGTAATGTGTCGGTCAGCGATTGCAAATTGTGCGTCGCGCAGCTTGTCGCGGTACATTAACATTGGCAATACGCGTTGAATAAGAGAAGACCCACGCAATTGGAAATAATTTGTTACACGTTTAAAATGGCTAGCTTGAATCGGATTCAGTTTAATTGGCTTACCAGCTTTAACGTACTCTAAAATATCAACTGGTATTTTATTATATAGTTCACCAGTATCTTTATCACGTGGTCCTTTGTCAATTAACTCTTTCAATTTTGGGTCGGCTTGTAAACTAATTGTATACCACTTCCCTCCTTTAACGAATGGGGATGCTTCGAGCGTTACACGAGTAGGGTCAAGAAGTATAAAAGATTCCCAACAAGACGGGTCATTTGGGTCGTCGAAAAAACCAAAAACAAAGCATTCACCGATTGCCCAGTATTCAACTGCCATCCTCATTAACAACGTTGAAAGGTCTAGTTGTTCAGCGATTTCGTTATACTCTCTCCTTAGGCCCTCATCTTCATGGTCGAGTTCAAAGCTCGAAAGTGGAAATTCACTATGCAAATCAATTGCTGTACCAACGTATGGATCATGTTCATAATAATAACGGTACCAACTATCTAGTACTTCTCGTTTAAGCGTCCGTGTCTCAACATATGGACGCATACGGAATGGTGAAAAACGTGTTTCATAGCTTTGTAAAACCGAGTATGACGCACGCTTTTGCATCAGCTCTTGCACCTTCTGTGATGATGCACGTTTCAATGCGTCATCACTTAAAAGGGCCTTAGATGTGTCATCATATACACGTGCTAGTTTTCTCATTAGTCGGCCACCATAAGTTCATGTTCAGACACATTTTCAACTACAGGAGCAAGCCCGTGTCTATATGCTTCAGTCGGTTCAATCTCAATCGTATAAAAAGGACGGCCCCCCATAAATCGGGAGCCTCTTACTGTCGCTGACAAAGTAGTAACTGGGTCTACACGCCAACGCACTTGACTACCTTGACCATGAACGTCGTTGACTCCATGACGTTTCATCGCTTCAACAATCAAATATTCGCCAGCGATCTGCTCAATTCGTTGTGTAGTAACTTCACCGATTGTTTTGGAAAGTTCTTGCAATACCTTTTGAGCAAGTTCTTTTATTTGGTCGTCTTTTAACTCCATCTGATATACTGACTTGGCTAATGCTTGAATTAACCCATATAACTGAGCTATTGTTGTTTTAACTTGCTGTTTACGATCTACAGGTTGCACTTGTATAGGTTCAGTCGAGGTGGTCTCTTCTGCTGGTTGTATCCGAATTGGCTCAACAGGAGGTGCGACTGCTGGGGCTGGAGTAACTTGGGCTTTAATATACTCTACCTCTTCCCCAGGATGCAACTGAACTAAATGTATCCCACCCTGTGCGCTAATAGGTTTGTTCGTTTGTCGCTCAATAATTTCATATTGTGCACCACAACCTGCACACCTTAAACGTATAGGATTGTAGTCGACAAACTCAAAACGGTCTGCCGAACACTTAGGGCAGAATATGTCAACCTTTTGTGCTTTCTTTGTAGCCATTTTATTCTCCTGGCAATTCCCCACCAGTGCCTTCTTTTACAAGGTCCTCGAACACATCAAGCAAAGCTTCTAACTTGTAAACTTCAGTTAGCAACTCGTCTGCTTGGGCATATTTAGCAAATTCGGTTTCACGCAAGGGTTCAACTAACTCGGATGAAAGTTCCCCAAGACGTACAATCGCTACACGCTTGACATTTTTATTATCATCAAGCATAATCATCCGTCTTAACTGTTTTGTGTCTTCTGTCGCAAGGGCTCCAAGAACACGCAAATGCCAATCTTCGTCTTGGATAAAGTTTGCTGCAGTATTGACATTTTCAAGAGCACCGAGCAACCTACCAAGTCGAGAAACAAAATTTGGCCTGTGTACAGTTGCCTCTGGAGTAAGGGGTGGTGCTTCTTTAATCTGGAGATACTCTCTCACACCAGATGTCAAATAAGGCTCCTTTTTTGCCATACTTTCAATAATTCGTCTTATTTTCTCGTTAGTTCTTTCAAGCAACCATTCATACAAAGCCTTATACTTGACAGACGTAGTTTTACGTTCCTTCAAAACAACCAGAATATTATCAAGACGAAACTCGGCTTTTTCAAGGCCCTTTAACGCTGTAATAATGATACCCTCAAGTTCCTTGCCTTGTGTTTCAAGTTCTTTTTGCTTAGTTTTAAGGGCATCTATTTCACCCTTGATTTCCATCCACCTTCTTATTTCGGCTTCTTGCTGTGCCCCTCTTTTCATTTTTTCCTCCTAATCGCCAATGAATACTACCAGGCGGTAACTCTTTATGCTCTTTCATCCACTCAATTGTTTGTCTCGCCCCCCTCTTAACTGCCACTGCTACGTCATCATCCATTTCCATTGTATCTATTACAGAGTCTATCAAAAAAGACATTGATACATCGGGATACTCAACCCGTAAAACACCTAGTACATGTTCAAAAATATCTTTTGCAAAACGTTCAAATTCTCTCATTTTTCCAGATGGAACTTGCCGCAAAATATTTTGTGCCCTTTTTACCAAACCAGTCAAACGATGGCCTTTCTTAGTCAATCCAAAAACAACCACACCCTTAACAACCCTAGGCTTTAACAATTGTCCTTGCACCAATTCTAACAATAACTTTTTTGATTTTTTATTCGGTTTGTGTTTTAAAACTAAGGGGGTAGTTGCGATACGTCTTAACAATTTTCTTATTCGTCGTCTACGTTCGAAACGAAACATGCTTCCCATTTCTTCAGCAGATGGAGGACGACCTTTTTGAACACTGTCGCGACTAACCTTTGCTAAGTGCCCGTCATCATATTTAATATAAAGAACTTCCCCACCTTCTGCTACATCGAATACTTCACCCCCCATATTACGTTGTGGGTCCCAAACTGTGTCACCCCTTACGAATACTTCTAATTCTACTTCTGGTGCGCCGACTTCTTGTTCAATTTGTGAAATCCAATCTTCACGCACTATAGGACGCACCTCTTTTCCCTGGTTACGCAACATCCATTCACTAGAACCAATGTCTGAAATGTCAATACCCAATTTAGTTACTGCTCTTTGCAGTTCGGCGCGTTGTTCAGGATCATGTTTGATAGATTCAGGAGCATTGTGCAATACCCAATCATCATATCCGTCTTCAACCAACTCACGCCAATCTGTAATGTCAACAGTTTTAGCTGAAGATGTTAACCATCCTTTAATGTGATTGTACAACCCCTTAGCTAGTTCTTCGATTGATGTTTCTTGCCATTGCAAAGCTGTCTCACTAGGAAGTTCTAACTCAGGCTCCCTATGTTCCCATCCATGCTCCCAAATTGCTTCTAAGTCACCTTCTTCATAACCAAGTTGTCGTTCGGCTACTCGTAACAATTCTTTCAATTTATCAATATCGTCTTGTATTGTTTTTGATGCTGATTCTTTTAGCCACCAATCAAATGAGTACTTCAATAGTTGGCGAGTAGTTTTCCAAGGTGTAGATTTTGCTTCTGTCGTGGCACCAACTGCCAAACTATTCGCTAATGCGTTACCAGCTTCGACCACGTCAAAAATCTCACGTTCTAGCCTATCAATAGCAACATAACCAATATCGTTATTATCATACTGAACTGTCACATGACCTCTTGTAAGGTCAGAGATGTCGACGATTTCACCGTAAAGATGACGTCCCCTATCATAAACGCGATCGCCTTCTTGCCACGACATATCGTCGACACCTCCCTTTTTTATACCTGTAAGTTAAATAGGTTCTGGCTTCTTTTTGCACTCATACTCAAGAGCGCGTACTTTGTAGCGGTAATGTTTCTCTACGATATCGCAGATTCCCTGCCACGTAGTATAGACAATACCCCAAACGAGTACATAAAGAATTACCTTCTCGGTAAGTTGTGGCTGAAAAAGGCAAACAAGTGCGCCAGCTACGAGAGCTAACACTAATGCCAGCCATTTCCTTCCAACGACTTCAGACAACTTACTCATGCAACTCCTCCTAACTAACCTTATTTACAACTCGAGCGACCTCCGCATCGAATTCGTCTTTGTGTTCCCTCGGAACGGTATCAGTCATTTTGTTTTTCATTTCTTCATACAGTTCCGGTTTATTCGTTTTTAAACCCCGAATACCTTGAACCGTATAACTAAAGTTCCTTTCCGCTTTCTTCTTCTTTCGATTTTCTTGAACACTTCTAACTGTTGTGTAAGCACCATACAAAGCTAACCCAGCTTTAATCAATGTGTCTAGCCAACCGGTTCCACCAGGAATAACAGTTGAGATTGTCGCCATCGCTTTATTCTTGATATTCTTCAATTGCTCAAACTTTAACTGTGCTTGTTTTAAACGAAATAGGTGTAACGCGAGTGTATGCTCATTCGCTTCTTCTGGAGTCTCACCAGTATAGTCAATTAATGCGTCAGCACACTTTTCTATCCTCTCAGCGCGTTTAAGTGGTTCTACAATATCAATTGAATAAAGAGCTTCACCAATTGAACTTAACTCTGTGTCAAGTTTTTGTAGTTTTTGTAACTTTACTTGCTGGTCTTCTTCACGAAGTATCGCTGCAAACTCTTCTGCTATTGTGTTCATCGCAAGCATTGTATTTTCTATAATTTCCCTAACGTCGTCACCCCAATCGTGTATTTTACTACATTCATATTTCTGTTGATTGGCCACGTTACACAACTCTTGTCCGGCGCACCCATACAATAACAAAACAAGTACTAACGACACTAGCAACATTCTAATCTGCATCTGTGGGTTCCTCCCTACCATTTATCCTACTTTTCCTTTTATCTGATTTATCTCACTAGTAAGATATTCCAGGTGTCTGCAAATTTCCCTATTACTTTCTATATTAGCCTTTGTAGAATCTTCTATGGCTTTCTGCATACCATGTAACGTATTGAACATCTCGTTCAAGACCTCTCGCAACTCTTGCTTAACATAAACGTCTCTAGTGCCCCCGCTTATCCCATTCTTGCCATTTCTTCTCTGAACCGCATAGAGAACAATAGCCTTGACTTCCTTGAGGACAAGAACTGCAAGGATACCTCCACCAACAACCTCGAGTATAATCGCGCTTTCCATAGTTGGCTCCCTAGCTTCTTCCAGTGCCGTACATCCCAACGTTCAAGCCACCACTTGTAACCGCTCCTAAACCAGAAACGTTAAGATGGATATATGGCTCTTCAGTGTGTACGAATGTTGCTTTTTGAGGTACTGCGTCACCTGCTGCTAAAAGCACAACAGTGGGATCATAACCGACAGAGGCATCTCCTTGTAATCGTTTATCGTGTATAATCTGAACGGCGGCGTTGTGGGTATTAAGAACATAGAACTTCGTACCCGATGAATTGATAGGCCGTACCAACAAGTTGTATTCTATGCCCAACCCCGAGAGGTTAATTTGTGAATTTCGAACTTGTTGGAATTCAACCTCTACCGTCTCGTCTGCCATTATTTTCTCCTTAAGATGTAAGTTGCATCATCATATCTGCGCCGGGATCACCACTTGAAACTGGCGGCCAATGAAAGCCCATGTCAACTGGTGAAGAGTCGAGGGCTTCGTCCGTTCTTGTAGTCAAGGCATTCCAGCCAGCGGGCGCATATCCGTCGTTCCCGGCATCAAGGCACGGGCTGTCCGCGCCCTCGCCCGCCGCGATGCAACTAAGATAATAACTTCCGAGCGGCCCGACGACGTGAAGCGGGTCTAAAGTAATGTTTGCCCCTGAATAATGG